>Ga0315315_10005292_pt1 | contig 11902 bp, 1 predicted proteins | sample M140m3416metaG_FD_203699 | JGI IMG/M metagenome (GOLD analysis project Ga0315315, IMG submission 203699) | Ammonia-oxidizing marine archaeal communities from Monterey Bay, California, United States - M1 40m 3416 | ecosystem: Environmental > Aquatic > Marine > Intertidal zone | place: USA...
TTGTAACTGTGGTCGCAAAATTGGAATCATCGCCTAATGCTGCGGCCAGTTCATTTAAAGTATCTAATGTGCCGGGTGCACTATCAATTATAGCATTAACCCTTGTATCCAAATTATTTGATAAATCGGTTACAGCTGTTAAACAAGTTTGAACACTCGTATTATCAAACAAATTATTAGCAGCTATCTCAATAACTTTTTCTATTGCTGAAGCCATTATAATTTATTCTTTTATTTTATTTTATTTTATTTTTACTAAATCATTGATTTAGTAAAAATAAAATAAAATAAAATAAAATAAAATAAAATAAAATAATATAACAAATGTCAGTTATAAGTGTTAAATCAAATTATGCAAATTACTCTGTATTTTATATGGTAAATACTAGTACTAATATATTATATACATGGGGAAAAAATGACAAAGGTGGTGCAGTTCCTGGTAATCCTAATGGTTTAAAAACATATGTAAAAGATGCAATCATTTCATCTGGTAATGCTGCAGCTTATATTAATACCTCTGGTCAAATAATGAAAATTAATAATTGGGGAAATAGTTCCTGGGGTGGTTATAATAACTTTACTGCACCTACTCCAAATTCTGGGTTTGAAAAATTATATGAAGCAGGTGAAGGGTTAATGGCTAGAAAAGCAGATAATACTTTTCACGGATGGGGGAGTTATGTTAATAATACAAATTTTTTGGCAGCTATAAATAATAAAAAAACACTTTTTTTTGATGTAGCTTCAAATAGAAAAGGTGCTGCTTTACTTTTTAATGATGGCACAGTAATATCCACCGGAAGTAATAATAATTTAAAAAAAGGATATTCAGGATATAATAGCATTACAGGTGTAAGTCAATTATTTGCTTCGCATGATGCGTTTGCTGCTCTAAAAACGAATGGAACAATAATATTCTGGGGTGATTCTTATGATATTGGTACTGGTAGCGCTAATTCCGCTGCCAACATATCAAAAGTATACTCATCTACACATGCTGTTGTAGTCATAACAAATGATAATAAATTATATTCAAAAGGTAGTTCATCTAACTCTCACAATTTTACTGGTTCAACAGATTATGGGATTTTTTCCGGATATATTTCAAATGTAAAATTAGACGATAATTATCCAACAGTTGCATTTAATTATCATCCAATAAAACAGGGTATTCAGAATTATGTAGGTTCGGGTGGTTTTGGTTATATAACTACAGATGGCAAACTTGGATTTAAGGGAGATATAGCCGAACATTCATCTCTTACCGACAATGGTTTTACACCAAATAAATTCACAGATATATCAAATTGCATGGCAATTTACTCTACTTCTAGAGCTTATGCAATAGTTCATACAGATAAAAGAACCATTACTCTTTTTGGACGTGGTTATGCGGATAATACTTTTTATGGTGGTGATCAAACCGAACTTAATATTATGGTAACACATACAAATAGTTCTTATAATCCAACAACATTACCAAGTGATATAAAAAAAGTGTTTTCAACTGGTAAATCTTTCATTTTTTTAAAAGATGATGGAACAGAGAATAATACGTATTCTATTATTCTTATTAACGGTAATATAAAATATTATGACGATTATCCAGCTTCTCTTCGGTCTCAATCTTGGTTTGGGAATAATTATTTTGATTTCACCGGCGATTTTGCAGGAATGAATACTGGAATTGTTGATGTTGTAACAACCTATGATAGTATGGTTTTTATAAAATCAGACGGAAAAGTTTTTTGGATACGCTACAACAACACATCATATAATTACGCTAATGGACCTGACTGGGCCACTTCAGGTTATACTTTTCCAAAATGGATATCGGGGCATTCGACCGGATATAACCCAAGTAAAAATATAGGTGCAAGTTCTTCTGGGAATAAACATAACGAACCGTGGATAAGAAATACTTTATCTCGTTCAAAAACCATGGTTGATGTAAGCAATGCAATTATAGGAAGTACTACATATTTTTCATCAAAAGATTTAACAGATTATTTTGCAAATAATGCAATCGATTTTAATTCAGCAACGGATTCTGATATTGAAGGGTTTTTATCTGGGGTTTATAATACTGCAAATACAACAAACATCACAACTAATTTAGCATTAAAATTAATTAATCTTCTTTCAGCAAAAACAAGTGTTATTATAAATAAACTTTATACTCTTTTAAATACAGCCAGTCAAACAGTGACATTAGCCAATGTTTTAACAGTAACAGAAAAAACAATATTCGACGCTGCAAAAATAGTCGATATTTCAGGTGGAAATACTACACCTACTGCTATAGAAAAAGAAATTTTCAAAGGATTAAAAGAATTGTCATTTAGAAAATTGAGACAGGACCTTAAAGGGGCAAGTTTAGAAACAAAAATAAAAGATATTTCAGCAAATGATGTTGATACAAATCTCACAACATATCTTTCGAGTATTAATACAAGTTTATCATTAAATTTAACAGGTATGGATTTATCTGGTCTTGATTTAACAAATACTGATTTATCTGGAGCAACACTTGAAAGCACTGATTTTTCTGGAACCAATTTAACAGGTGCCAATTTACAAGGTGCTGATGTTTCTGGTACCAATTTATCTAATGTTAATTTTAAATTAGCAGATTTTACTAACTTACAAAATTTTACAAAAACAACAGGAATAGCAAAAAATCTCCCATCAACGCATCAATATTATTTAAATCAACCAGTACTATCAACGCAAAATCTTTCAGTTGGTTCATATGTAGCAACATCAGATACAGCTGGTCCTTTTAAGGATGGTGAAAGTATTTCTGTTAATGGTGTTCAAATTACATTTGGAACAAGTATATCTGAAGCTGGATTACTTGGAATAAATAAAGATGCAGATGGCGGATCTTATACATTTATTAAAGATGATAATACCTTAAATGGTTGGGGAAATCCTTATAAAGGGGCAGATATACCAAGTGATATTAGTAATGTTAAAGCAATATTTTCTACTAAAAATGCTAAATCTGTTATTTGTAATGATGGTAAAGTATTTTCGTGGGGTAATGCTGATGAAGGTGCAACAGTGCCAACTGATTTATCTGGTATAATTGATATTCAAAGTAACGAAAAAGCTTTCGTCGGTCTTTATCATAATGGTGATATTATATGTTGGGGAGATTCTGCAACTGGTGGAACAACTCCAACTGATGTTAGTAATGTTATTCAATTATATTCAAACAAAAATGCATTTTCTGTTCTACAATCAGATGGGTCAATAAAGAGTTGGGGAACATTAACTGGAACAGCACCTACAACTAAAAATTTCATTGATATTTATAGTACAAATACAGCTTTTGCTGCTTTAGATGCTAGTGGAAATGTATCATGCTGGGGTAGTTCAGATTCAACACAGAATACACCACCAACAGATTTAAGTAATGTAGTGATTATTCATGGTAACGACGATGCTTTTTCTGCATTAATAGCTGATGGAACTGTTATGTGTTGGGGTAATACTACAAACGGTGGAACAACACCAACTGATATAAGCAATGTTGATTATATTAGTAATACAAATACTGCTTTTACTGCTATTACAAATGATGGTGAAGCAATATGTTGGGGCAATTCAACAAACGGTGGAACAAAACCAACCACGTATATATATACAGATAATGAAGAAGAAACTGTGGATATAGCCGTTACGGCAGATTCTAATGGTGTTTTTAAATTTTCAGGATATAATGATAGTTCAGCTAATTTATTTTTTATAAATAATGAGACGCAAAAGGAAGCTGGAATTAATATTAATAAAGACTTTTATTTTTTTAATACTAAAAATCATTATGATGATATTGTTTATATTTCAAATAAAGAATACAATAATTCAACAGATCATACATTTACATTTAAAACATTAAAAGATTCTTGGTGTTTAAATAATTATGGTAATACTTATATAAGAATTGGATTTATATATACAAGTGGGGGTAAAGATTATACATCTTATAGACATAGTAATATTTTTAATGAAGATAATTGCCCACATTATTATATAAATAATCCTGCATGGATAAAAACAGAAGAAAAAACATTAACATTAAAACTATTAAGTAATAAAATGACTTTGGAGGGACACGATGGTGTTACTGTGTATGAAGATACAAATGTTTCATCAAATCCATCAAACTATAAATTAGCTATTTCTATATATAATGGTATAATTAAATTAGAAAACACATATGATGTAAGTTATCCAGCTTTAAAATGTGGTGTTCGATATAAATTTGATCAATCAGATTCTTCTAATGCTGGAAATACTTTGAAATTCAGTGCATATGATATTAGTGGTGAATTAATTGAAGATTCTACCAAGTGTTATGGAACACCCGGTTCAACAGGTTCTTATACAATTCTTCATAATACAGATATTGAAAGAAAAGAATTATATCCTTATAGTGTTGAAAAAGGATTAGATGCTGGAAAAAAACATAAAAAAATATATTTTGATATTGAAACTATTGTTGTAACTGTTGTATCAAATAAATTTGTATTTAATGGTAATAATAGTATTACACCGGATATAAGTCATAATATATATTATAAATTTGATGTTAGTCATTCAAGCAATACAAATCACAAATTATCATTTAGTAAGGGTAACAATACAACTGACTATAATGTTAATAGAAAAGGGATAGCTGGGAGTGCAGGTTCATATGTAACATTTAAAAATAATAATCCAAATAATACAGATATTTATGTATTTTGCAAAACACATGGAACAGGTATGGGTAGTCATTATAATCCAATAAATATAGGAAGAATTAAAAAGACATTATCATTATCTAATATAAATAAAGTTTTTTCAACAAAAACAGCATTTAGTGCTTTAAAAAATGATAAAACGATTGTTGCGTGGGGTGATATAAGCAATGGTGGAAATTATACTGAAACTTTACAAACATATGAAAATTTAACAAATAAATCAAAGTATGATATTAATGATTATGTTAAAATAACAAATTCTGGTATAGTTTTAGTAACAAAAAGTGGTGGGTTCTGGACAAGTAATTATGATAGTTATTTTGGACCAACACATGCAACATATGGTTTAAAAAATCATAACGTATCTGATATTATGAGTGGTATAAAAAAATTAATAGTAAATAAAGAAGCTATTTGCGTTTTAAAAAATAATAATTCAGTTATAACATGGGGAAATAATGAATATAATAAAATTTTTTCTTATGGTGGCAATAGTTCAAATTTACAATCATTTTTAAGTTCAAATATAAAGGATATTATTAAAACAGACAAAGCTTTTTGTGCTTTAAATAACGATGGAAAAATAATAACTTGGGGACATTCAAATTATGGTGGTGATTATAAACATAAATATGATGAAATTACAGATATTTCTAGTATATCAAGTAATATATATTCTATGGCTGCTATAAGTAAAACAGGTAAATTATACACATGGGGTGAGTATGGAAGATATCATAATAATCAATGGGCAGGTCTGGCAAGTACTAATTACAAAAAAGATATGACTGATAGTTCTGCATATGAAAGTGAAGTAAATAGTGGAGTAACAGATGTATATTATAATGATGCTGCGGGTATAGCTATAAAAGACGATGGTAATGGTTTTAAAAAAATATGTGCATATTGGGGTAACGATTTATTAGGAGGAAATCCTTCTAATAGCACTCACGGTATTAGAAATCATTCTGGAACTATTGATTTAACACTTTTGGATTCAAATATAAAAGAAATTTTTGTTAGAGACTGGACATTTTTTATATTAAAAAATGATAATAAATTGTATGGTTGGGGATATTATATGAGTACATCATTGATAGATAATACAAAATTGGCAACATTAACAGATATTTCAAGTGTTCATTTTACAAAGAGTTCTTGTGCAGCATTAAAAACAAATGGCGAAGTAATAACATGGGGTACTAACTCAACAGGTGGTGATAAAGCTGATGCAACATATGGTGTAAGAAATACAAGTGGTAATGTTGATGCTTCTTTATTAAATTCCAGTAGCGGTGTCATAAGTATATCCTCAAATTTAAATTCATTTTGTGCTTTAAAAAGCGATGGAACAGTTCTATGTTGGGGTAATCAAAACAAGGGTGGAAACCCATATAATACAACAGAAGGACAGGGTATGGTTAAAGATATGGCTACAAGTGATATGCATAGTTTTGTAAAAATAACAAATACTGTTAGCAATAAAAAATTTTATAGTATGGGGTCAACTATTATGGACCAAGGCTTTGCAGGATTAAGAAGCGATGGTGCAATTATAGTTTGGGGGATAAATTCAGAGATTAAAGGTAGTATGACAGCAACAGATTTAAAAAATGCAAGAAATTTTGTTGATATAAAAGGTGGTGACTATTATGGTGTTTTTGCAGGAATAAAATCAGATGGAAGTGTTGCGCTTTTTGGTAATCAACATAGAAGTTCTTGGTATAGAGGAAATAATTATTATGCTACATGGAATGCCAACTATAAAGAAGGTCATGTTCATTTACCAGGAACAATGAGAAAACCAGATGTACTAATGACAAATTCTATAACAAAATTAACAGAAACAACTGTTGTAGAAAAAAATAAATTTAAAAATATTTCAGCAACAGATAAAGCTTTTGCAGCAATAAAAGATACAGGTGATTTAGTAGTGTGGGGTGAAGATGATTACGGAGGAAAACAAACATATTTGTCTGGTCATACAAATTTTACACATATATTTTCAAATCGTGGTACCTTTACTGGATTAAAAGAAGATGGAACAATGCATACTTGGGGAAATAAAAATTACGGTAGTATTGGGGGTCCATCTACAGATATAACAATTTCTCCAAATTTACAAGAAATTAATGAATATACAGACTCATATAGAAAAAGTAATATTTTATCAGAATTTGGTATAAATGCTGATACTAAAAAAATTGTAGATAATAGTTATACTTCAAATGCGGAAGCAAATGCTTTAATTAATATAGATGGAACTGTTGATACTTGGGGTAATACTGCATTTGGTGGTTTAACTACTAATATATCAAATAATTTAAATAATGTTAAAGAAATTATTACTGGTGGTGGTGTTATGACTGCATTAAAAGCAGACGGTACTACAACTACTTGGAAAAACAATACAGTATATGAAACAAATAAACCCACTAATTTAAATAATATAAAAAAAATAGTATCAGGTAGTGATGGTATGGTTGTGGCATTAAAAGCAGATGGAACAGTAACAGCATGGCATAATGCAAGTAATACTTGGGATTTATGTGGTAATATTGCAAGTAATAATTTAACGAACTTAAGTGGAATTGTTGATATATATGCTTCAAATAAATGTTTTGCTGCATTGAAATATGATAATTCTCTCTATGTTTGGGGAAGTAAAGAAAACTCATCAAATAGAATAATTAATAATATTTCTTCTCAAGTTTCAAAATTAACATCTGGTGTAAAAGAAGTTTTTGTAAATGGTAAAGTTTTAATAGCTTTAAAATATGATGGAACTGTTGTAACAATTGGGAATGCAAATAATGGAGGAGATATTAGCAATAATGATGCACAATATAAATTATATGGCGGAACCGCAACAGATATAACTGATGTATTTTTAAATGATAAATTTGCAATAGGATTAAAGAAAGATAATTCGTGTATTTATTGGGGTGATATATCAAGAAATACCGCTTTATTTAACAATGATATTACAACATTTACAAATATTAAAACAATTGTTTATTCAAAAGATGTTATGATTGGTATTAAATTTAATGGAAGAATTGTTGGACTTGGAGAGAAAAATAAGGGAGCTGAAACACCACTATTTAAAGAAGCTGTTTCAAAAGTATATGCCACAACAAACAATGGTTTTAGTTTATTAAAAACAAATAGTGAAGTAATTTCATGGGGTGACACATCTTATGGCGGACAAATAATATAATTTTTGTAATATTTTTTTTCATTATAAAATTTTATTTAGTAAAATTAAAATAAAATTTTATATTATATAAAACGATGAGTTTGTCTCACATATCGTCAATCAAAGAAGTATTTTCAAATGATGGGGCATTTTGCGCATTAAAAACTAACGGAACTATTAAATGTTGGGGTCACACTGATTATGGTGGAACAACACCTACAGATATAAGTAATGTTAAAACTATTTATACATCTAATCAAACTTTTACAGCTTTAACTACAGATAATTCTTATATTACTTGGGGTAAAACTACGCATGGTGGTGGAACAAAAAAAACTTCAAAAAATATAAAAAAACAACCTCTATTAAATAGAATGTATGGTTCTTCTACTTCTATTCATAATGTAAAAAAAAATAATTTAAGACAAAATAATAACTATAATTTCAATAATTCTTCATATAATAGACCTTTAAAACAATTAATATCAACCGATGATAAATTATTTATTAATAATTATTCACAATCAAAGCTTGAAAAAATAAATGCTATTAAAACATTAACAAATGGGGAAATAACAGATAAAAATTTAAATGATATTGATATTAATAATGAAAAAAAAAGACATTTAGTTTTAGATAAAATTTTTTCCAACGTTTCTGATGTTAGTTTTAATATAAATACTTCTACTATTGGATTAAGAGAAAAGCTAACAAAAAATAAAACAAAAGTTTTTAAATCAAAACAAACAATTAATGCAAAATCTGATGCAACTAGCGATATTTCTACAAATCAAGCAGTATATAGTAATTTATCAGACTTAAGCGATAATATTACCGTTGATATGGATAATAATGTTTCGTTCAAAGTAACAAGAACTACTGAAAAAGGATTAATTGGTAAATATAATATTGAAGTTTTGGCAGGTAAAATGGTAGTGTATGGAAGATATTATGGAACAATCGAGTTTGGAACAGCTTCTTTGGTATTAGGAGAATATCAAGATGGTGACGAAATCATTATTAATACACATACTTTCTTTTTTGGTGGTTTTGGATGTAATAATTTAACAAATACTGCAAATAGTGAAAAAATTTATCAAAATATAGTTATTGCTGGTCAAAGAGGTAATCCTAATTCTGCTTGTGCAGCTGCTTATTTAGATAGTAATGGTAAAGTTCATTGTTTTGGTAAAGGTGAATTTTCTACTGTTGGTAAAAATTTAGATAGTGGTGTAATTAAAATATGTAGCACATCTAATTGTTTTATTGCTTTAAAAGATGATGGAACTGTTGTTATATGGGGTATTGATAGTAATATTTTAAATAAAAATTTATATTTTAAACATTATAGTGAAAACCAGAGTAATGATTTATATTATAATTATAGCCAACAGTTAAATGATATAATAGATATTCAAACATTTACACAATATAAAGATTTTTGTATTTTAAGAAAAAAAAATAATAGTTTTATTATTATTGGCGACGGATTAAGTGGTTCCAGTTCAACAACAGATTCATTATTGGATGAAAATGGTAATCCACCTATCACAGGTGTTATATTTGAAAATTTACATCAAATTTATATTGGTGCTTCAGATTATTATAATTACGGTTTTATAACAATTGTTGGTATAAATAATAAAGGTAAAATTGTTACAATTGGAAAAACTAATGTATTTGATACAATTGGAAAAACATATACTACTTCTACTTACAAAAATCAATCAGCAGTTGATATTACCAGTAAATATTATGGTATCAGTGGTGAAATATTATCTACTGGTTCTTTACCTAATTATAATGGAAATTTTTATCAAAATTATACTGTTGATAATTTGCCACCTGTTAGTAAAGTTTTTATAAATGGTTCTTTTGCAACTGTTATATTAAATAACGGAACAGCAGCTTGGTGGGGTGTAACATATGTATATGGTCCAAGAAGTGGAACATATGAAAAAGATGATACAAATATTGTAACAACCAGTGTTTTTGATCAATTAAGAAGTAGAAAATTTGTAGATGGTGTCACAAGCACTTCATCAACTGCATTATTAGATTCGTCAGGTGGAGTAATTTTATTTGGTATATCGGATGGTTCATATTTTAAATCTGTACATCCTACTGATATATTTGTTGATTCGACAAATGAACTAAAAAATGATATTAGTGCTAATGTAATAAAAATGGTTGCAACAAGATATGAATCATTTGCATTTTTAAGAAATGATAATACAGCTATACTTGTTCCAAATGTAAATACAGATTTAAGTTATAATTTATTTCCAAATTCTTATATTGATTCAATCACTAAAAAAGGACCAGCTATTAGTACAAAAAAACAAACATATTTAATACCAAATATAAAAGATATTTATACAGGTGGATTTTCAGGTATAGCTTTTATAACAACTTCTAATAAAGTAATTATATGGTCTTATAAAAAAGAATATTCAATTATTGATATTGGTCAAACAATAGGGGGTAAATTAGAAAATGTAAAAGAATTGTTTTCAAATAGTAATAGTTGGTGCGCTTTAAAATACGATAATACTTTAGTATGTATAGAAGGTGGAAAAGAATCAATTAATAATAAAATTGGATTTAAAGAAATTATGAAGTTGAATGGATGTGATTATAATGATATAAATTTTGGCATTAACGGTATATATTCAAATGGAGGCAATGGTAAAGGTGGTTGTGTATTAAATGGAGATGGAAGTGAAAAAATATTGAGAAATGTAAAAAATGTTTTTCCTGTTTCATCTTCAGAAATGTTCTCTACAAATAATCATTATATTTATTCGGAAACTAACTATAAATTTCAGGGAGGATATATTGCAATAATTGATGATGGTATAAAAGAAACTGTTGTTTATTGGGGTAATTCAAAGATTTCATATAAATTTTTACAAGCAAATGTTTTTACTACGAGTGTTAAAGATGATGGTATGTCTTTACTTGATATATCTAATAATTTTATAGGTAAAACATCTTCAAATAATATATTAGGTATTCACGATACTGATTCATTTATTACATATGGTAATTCTCATATAATGAAAAATAATAAATATAAATATCCAAATAAATATAATTTTGGTAACAGTATTGTCATAAAAGTTACAGTTCAAAATATTAGTGGAAATAATAAATTTGTTTTTAATAATAATACAAGTAGTTATACTTTTAAAGATGGGTATTCTTATATATTTGATACTAGTGATTCTTCAAATACAAATTATAAAATAGCTGTTTCTAACTCACCTGATATACTAAAAAATGAAAATTGTATTCAATATTTAAATCCTGGTGAAACAAATTCTTTTATGAGATATTATAAATCCAATAAATACACATATATTTATTGTGAAACAAATGGTTTCGCTATGGGTAGTTTATATAATCCGACAATAACGCCATCTGAATTTACAGCCATTGAAACTGCTTTTGGTGGTTCAACAGAAAAAAATATTGTTTCCAAATATGTAAATGTTCCAATTAATAAAAAATTATTGGATGCAAGTTTAAATAATATTACTATGGATACTGATTCAAAAAAATCTGCAATTTTAAAATCCCTTTTTACTACTCTTCCAACAAACAATTTAATTATAAATAAAGATAAATTAGGTTATGATAAATCAAATATAGGACTTAATAATCCTTTAACTTATGGTATTGATATGATTGTTGTTAATACAACAAAAGAATTTAGAGGTATGTCTATATCAGGAGAAACAGTTTTATCATCAGCACTCGCATTAAACAATGTGTCATTTAATAATTCTTTGTATGTTAATATGAATGATTTAAGTGATAATATTATTTTAAACTATGGTGATAAAATTGGTGCTCCTTATTCAAGCAACACATATAATTTACCTACCGTAACAAGAGGCATTGAATTTACTATTAGAAGGATTACAGACAGTTCTAGTGATGCAAG
>Ga0315315_10005293_pt1 | contig 11902 bp, 21 predicted proteins | sample M140m3416metaG_FD_203699 | JGI IMG/M metagenome (GOLD analysis project Ga0315315, IMG submission 203699) | Ammonia-oxidizing marine archaeal communities from Monterey Bay, California, United States - M1 40m 3416 | ecosystem: Environmental > Aquatic > Marine > Intertidal zone | place: USA...
TTATTAATGTTATTTTTTTAAATCTATCGTTTTCTTCATCAAATTCAACCATTACTTAAGTGTCGTGTATTTACCATTTATAAAATTAATATGTTGTGCTTTACCATTCTTATGTATAATCACATGGGATTGCAACCAAGAACTTGGACCCATATTGTAACCAACTCTCATTTTTGTTGATGTGCCTACAGCTAACGCACCATCTTTTCTACCTGGGCTATGGTAGTGACCAACAACAATCTTAGTATTTAGTTTTCTAAATTGTAATAAACTACCTCTAGAACCGTTTGAACCCATGTCTCCATGTTGACCCAGTTCCCAACCAGCAACCTTATATGAGTCGCCTCTACCAAGGGTTATGAATTTAGGGTACTTTCTATTTATAATTTCTGGTATAACACCTTTAACACTTTCACCGCCTTCACCATGTTGTCTAAGTAGTATTGACGAATACTCCATATAAAGGGGTGAATTTTTTGGGGTCGGTTGTTTTTTCCAATCACCAGCTATTAACCATCTATCAATAAAGTCATCGTGATTACTCCTAACAACAACTACTTTTGGGTGATGTGAAAAGTTATCTAAACCTTCAAGCATTTCATCAATCTCTTTCTGTAGATTATTTTCATCCCTAACTTCCTTACCGTATTGTATGAAAGGATTTTTCATTGTATGGTGACTTATAGAATAACCATCAAAAACATCATGTAATATAACGTGTTTCGGTTTTATTCTCTCAAGCATTTTGGTTGTTGTAGATATAACTGTTGGGTCATGGTGACCCCAGTGTAAATCACCTAAAATACAAGCTTCTATCTTATCTATATTTTCCACCTTACTATCACCTTCAATTGTGATTGGCTCGTCTATAAAGTGTTCATCTAAATAATCAGCTTTATCTAATGGGTTCATAAACTTTAGTGTGGTTTCTTTACCCTTAAACTTAACCTCACTATATAGGTCGCAGAAATCACCATTGTCTTCTGCTGAAACCTGTCTAACGTGGAATGTTTTTTCATCCTCAATTTCAACAATAGCGAATCCAAGTACATGGTGAAACTCACCCTTTTTACCAGCTTTAGAATCCGTGTAATTTCTAACGGTACAGGCACCACTAGTTAACATCATTTTTGGTTTGGAGTCCTCAAGTACGGGTATTGTTTGCATTTGTAGTTTAGGGTGTCCAAATATACATGAATTTACACCAGACATAGCTTCCATACCACTCATTGGGTTATGCGCTGTTGGATGTATTTTAACATCAGACATGATTGATAAGTACTGATGTATATCATGTCTACCAGCATCTAAATATGGTATGACAACTGGTGACCATTTCTCCTCTTGCTGTTGACCCATAGTCCATATAGATGTTGGGTTTTTATATCTACCAGCTATTACGTGAATATCCGCTTTTATATGTTTTGAGTATTCAACTAAGTTATTAAAAAACTTTAAATGAACTGGGGTGTTGTTTTGTGCCCAGGTTATTATAAACCTTTTCTTTTTCTTATTGAAAGTCCTTCCCTTAGCTTTTTCGTATTCTGGGGACACAACATCCTCTTTTTCAGCTAACTTCAACCTTTCTGATGCCCATTTCCTGACAGTTCTTTCTGATTTACCAGTGAACTCTATTAGAACTTGCATTCTCTCGTCCCAAGAAAGTTTTTTATTTTTGTAGACTTCAGCAAAGTACTGAATATCTTCATCAGTCATTTCTTTAAATTTCATAACTTAGTTTTTGTTTTTTTTATCACGAACAAATATAATACTTTTATTTTTAATAATCAAGTCCGTTATTTTCTGTTAAAATATTTTTTAACCTTTTCTTTGCACAATAAAGATTTGCTTTAGATGCACCTTCTTTAATTGATAATTTATCAGCAATTTGTTTATGTGAAAGACCGTCAAAATAAAACATATTAAATACAGTCTTATATCTGGGACTTAGTTTAGTCATTGCTTTAATTATATATGATTCATCATACTCTAAATTATTATATTCTGTTTCAATTTCATCGGATAATTTACTTGTTTGGTAATCCTCACATATTGTTGGTTTAAATTTCCTAACTTGGTCTATACAAAAATTTCTAGAAATTGTCTTAGCCCAACCACCGAACTTTAAATTCGCTATTTCGGTTTTAGAATCAAATTTATCAATGTTATTAAATATCTTTATAAATGATTCTTGTATAAAATCCTCCATTTCTTCATTGGTGGTTGAGTATCTGGAGCATACACCATAAACTGTTGGGTAAAACATATTATAAATTGTTTCATAACATGAGTTATCACCACAAACACAACCCTTTATAATTTCTTTTAGTTCAGTCATTTAGCTTATTTTTCTAACTCGGTATTTATATCCACTATCTGAGTTGAATTCGAAAACACTAGCCATGTATTCAGCTTTTTCATAAGATTCAAATTCTAAAACCTCTGAACCACCATCAAGTATTATAACGTTTTGTTGTTTTCCATTTGGCATCATTAACTCTTTAATGATACAAAATCTTTCTTCTTTATCCATAATGATTTATTTAATTTTTTTCCAATGTTTATCGTGATATTTGGTACGATATGTACCTACATTAAATGATTGTGTGTATAGTATTACCTCTATTGCTCTTGGTAATTCCGATATTAGCTCATCCATTTCAATTTTCTGTTCCTCAGACCATTCGAATGGGTCTCCATCAAAGGGGTCGAATTCTTCTGGTTGCCCATATAGAATTACACCCATATCTTCGTAGTAATCAATACCACCAAATGGTGTGTTTTCACCTATTGTGTTAATATGATTATCTGATGAAAGCTCACCCCATTCCAAGTGCTTTAAAAGCTTTAAATGGTTTTCTTTTAATTCAAATTTTATAACGCTCATGTAATTTATTTTAAGACAAATATAGTTATATTAAATTGGTAATACAACTTTATTTAAAGTATTCTAAAAACCAAATCAAACTGTCACTATAATTTCCAGCTAACATTTTATCAAATAAAGGATATAGTACAAAATAAACCAATGCTATTATAGCACCCCAAAATATTGGGCTTGGAGTTATTTCTGGAAGTGCTGATGTTATCCCTTTATATCCAAAATATAATATAATATAAACCACTAATAAAGATGTGTTAAGGGCTGCAAAAAACTCAAATGCTGATATTAAGTTAGCGTCACCCTCGTGTGTAAATAAAGCCCACATTATTCCACCGAATAAGTAGTCTAGTAGAAACATCAAGGTCATTATAATACCAGCTATTGTTATTTCGTACCTATGTCTATGACTATCCATAGGGTAAATTAATAATAGTATTGGTGCTGCTATTAATGAAAAAAATAAACCGCCAAGTATAGCTGTTATAATTTTCCAACCTCCTTGGTACATGACTTCGTCACCCATACCCCAATCTTCAAATGCGTTGTATCCACCCTTTCCATCGGGCATAAATTTAGTCCATTTACTCATAATTCTTATATTTTAATTGTTATTAATAATCAAATATAAGAAAACTTTTTTAATATTCCAAATTATTTTAAATAAATTATTATTTTTAATTAAATCGTTGTATTCAATAACTGTTCTAACTTTTTTCCAATCCTTGTCTGGGTCAAATCCAGCTTTGTCTTCGAATAAGACATTCATATATGGTTTACTGTCGTAGCAACCATATGAGGTTTGTGAATTAGCAACTTCTGGATTCTCGTTAACATACTTAAAGTTTATCCCATTAGAATTAAAGAAATCCAAATACTCCTGTATTTCATGTGGGTGAGAACATGTATATAACATCATACACACATCGTCCCTGTCTGAAATCATTTGTAAAACCTCCTTAGCTAGTGGGTAAAACTCTTTGGGTATGTCACCTTCTTTATAATTTGGTTTTAGTATTGTAGAATGAATATCAAAAAACCAGTATGTCTTATCCCAACCTCTTGACTTCATTGCCTTAAAGTGATTAAAATTTATAGCTCTAGATATACTCATGACTCAAATATGTCTTTAAAATCTTGCCTATTCATAGAGTAAAATGTTCCGTCTACTTCGAAAAAAACCAACCCAGCTATGTAGCTTATTTTTTCTGGAGACCAAATAGATATTGCATCTACTGACATATTGGCTTCACCATTATTAGCAATACCAACTTTGATACTTTTTTTAATTAAACTCATATTAGTTATTTTTTCTTAACACCAGACTGTAAATCATTAATAGCGTTTTTATCTATATTATCACCACAGTCAATCCTGTATGGATTCGGTGTTAATGGTTTTGTGTGTGGTTCTTGCCACATTGGAAATGTGTTTGGGTCTGATATTGGGTAGTTAGTCTGCTTAGTAATTTCGACATCAACTACATCTTCTAACTTATCTTTTATTTTCTGGATTTGTTCTTTATCCATTATTTCTGGATTTTGTAACTCCATAAACCCCTTTAACCAATAAACAAATTGTTCTGAATTCATAATCTATTTTATTAATAAATATTAGATAAAATTAATTTTTACTTTAGATTCATTAAACATTTCTAAAGCACATTCCCAAGACTTGCCCCATTTGTTATGTGTTAGGTCTGGTTTAGTGGTATATAGTTCTATTATACCCGATTGTATTATACCTCTGGCACAATCTGAACAAGGAAAATAGCTACAATACATCGTTGAACCATCTAAGCTAACACCTCTTTTTGCTGCACTGTAAATCGCATTTCTCTCAGCATGACCAATCCACTTATATTTATTAGGTTTCTCAAGCCTGTCTTTAGTTTTATTAACACCTTCTGGTATTGTATTACTACCGTAAGATAATATGGTATCGTAATTACCAACTATTACTGCACCAACACCTCTTGAATTGTCGTCAGATAAATCTGTAACTAAATTAACCATTTTTTTAAAAAAACTTATATCGCTCATAATCTATTTAAATTTTGATTCTATTTTATCAAGCATAACCATTTTAAGTAATCCTAGTAGACGCTATAACCTTCCTTATATAAGATAGATGTGTATAGGTGGTATGGGTTTATACGTTTATGGTTCATAAACTTACCAACTAGTTTCTTCAATATAAACCTATTAAAACCTTTAGATGATGCATCTATAATTTCATAAGCTTTTTCCTTAACTTTTTGATTAGACTCGTATAAATATAATTCAGACATATGTTTTTGATTATTATCCCCAGTCTTATTAGCTCTTAGTATTGCACTCTCACTAGCGTATATTTCGATAATAATATCTGCCATTGATAGTAAGATTTCTTGTTGGTTACTTAGTTGCTTACCAAATCTTTTGTATAAAGTATATATTAAGACACTGGAAATCATTTTATGATTTTTAACCAAGTCCATTCCGCTATATGAACATTTAAATAAATTAGTTATTAATTTAATAAATGGTTTTTTAACCATACCGTCAATCGATATATCATTATTTTTAATCTTCTTTAATACTTGGCCAACCAATAACATCCTGTTTATTTCGTTTGTACCTTCATATATTCTACTAATTCGAGCGTCTCTATATGCCCTTTCAATTGGGTATTCGGCAGAGTATCCCATACCACCGTGGCACTGAATAGCCTCGTCAGCAACATAATCTAATACTTCAGAACCATGAACTTTGGCTATGGCGCACTCGATAGCGTATTCACTAGTTGCTTTAACTATACCTAGTTTTTTATGTTTCATTCTTTTAGGGTCGAATACTTTTTCTTTACTTCTATTTTCAATATCTTGACCAGCTCTATACATTAAACTTTCAGAAGCAAATGTCTTGGCTACCATTCTTGCAATTTTTTGCTGTATGGCACCGAATGTACCAATAGGTCTACCAAATTGTTTTCTTTCTTTAACGTATTCTTCTGTTTGTTCAATTAGTTTCTTTGCACCTCCAATAGCTGAAGAACATAATTTAATTCTACCAATATTTAATATGTTAAGTGCTATCTCAAAACCTTGTCCTCTATCACCTAATAAATTTTCAACTGGAACTTCAACATTCTCATAATATATTTGTCTTGTTGAAGAACCTTTAATTCCTAACTTAACTTCTTCTGGACTCATTGTGATACCTTCAGACTTAGACTCAACGATAAATGCTGAATGATTTTTATCGTAACCAATCTTAGCAAATACAATCATAATATCTGCAAATCCACCATTACTAATCCATATCTTTTGTCCGTTTATAATGAAGTTTTTTCTGTCTTCAGATAGCTTGGCATTTGTTTTACCAGCGTTAGCATCACTACCAGCACTTGGTTCAGTTAAACAATAACAACCAATCAATTTACCTGTAGATAACCCTGGAATATATTTCTCTTTTTGTTCATCACTACCGTAATATAAGATTGGTAGTGTTCCAATACCTGTGTGAGCTCCAAAGGTTGTTCCAAATGAACCAGCAACACCTATAATATCAGCAATCAACATTGATGTGTTAAAGCTCATACCAAGACCACCTAATTCTTCTGGAGTACTTATACCTAATAGACCTAAATTACCAGCTTTTTTAAGTGTGTCAGAAACAATATCACCTTCTTGTTTCTCAATCTTATCTATATTTGATAGCACTTCTCGTTCAACAAATTCTTTTGTTGCTAAATACATCATTTTTTGTTCTTCACCGAAGTCTTCATATGTGAATACATCTTTGTGATTTGTTCCTTTTATTAAAAACTCTGCTCCTTTCATTCTTTTACTTTTTTGGGGTTATTTTAAATGTATAATAAATTTCTCACTTTTTCCATATTTACTTTTCTCCATAGCTGAAACATGAATACCATTCAACATTTCTGTATGATAACAATACATGGTATCATTCTTAGATATTCTACCATCATCTTTAACATTACCTTCTAAAACTATTCTTTTTAATACTTCTTTACTCATCTTTGTTTTGGTTTTATTAATTTAAGAGGTGTTAAAATTTTATTGTAGAACCTCTTCCTTTTTATTCTCATGTATCTGCTAACTAAAACATCGATATCATCCTTTTTCTTGCTCATTTTGGTTGTTATCTATCTTTGAAAGGGCTTGTTCAATATCCCTAATCAAATCTTCGTTATTCTCAACACCTATTGATAGTCTTACCAACTGTTCGGTAATACCTAACACTTGTTTCATTTCTATATCCACACCAATATGTGTCATGGTAGCTGGGTGTTGTGCTAAACTCTCTGTACTACCTAGACTTACAGCTAATTTAATTAAATTTAAATTATTTAGGAATGTGAAAGCTTCTTTTTCACCACCAACAATATCAAATGAAATCATAGCACCGCTACCACTACACTGTTCCTTCCATATCTCAAAGTTTTTTTCTTTAAGATGGTTATCTAAGTAATATACTTTCTCAACCTTCGGGTGGTATCTTAAATATTGAACAACTTTAACAGCATTTTCTTGTTGTTTATCCATCCTTAATTTAAGCGTCTCTAAAGACCTTAACATTAACCAAGCAGTGTGTGGACTAACCATGTTACCCAAGAATGTTCTGAGTGTCTTAACCCTAATCATATCCTCTTCTTTGCCCATAACAACACCAGCAATTAAATCGCTATGCCCACCAATATATTTGGTAGCAGAATAAACCGTTAAGTCAGCACCTATTTTTAGAGGTTGTTGCCATATTGGCCCCATATATGTATTGTCCACAACTAACTTACAGTTATTACCATACATTTCATTAAAAGATTCTTTTAGTCTTGCGAATCCTTTTATATCGAATAGGTCGTTAGTTGGGTTGGATGGTGTTTCAATGTAAAACATCTTAACCGAGTCATTATCACATTCAGATTCGTTAATATATATTAAAACATCTTCCATTGAATCCGTTGGTAGTACTGGAATGGTATTAATACCAACCGATGGTAGATAATGATTTATAAAATGGTCTGTACCACCATATGTTGGATTACTATATACAATTGTATCACCTGGTTTAAGGTACTCTAATAATACCGTTGAAATTGCAGCCATGCCACTTTCAAATACCGCAGCATCATCAGCAGCATCCCATAACTTTAATCTATTCTCTAGTATCTCTAAGTTTGGGTTATTTATTCTGCTATAAATTAAACCTAACTCTTCACCTTCATTCTTATCTCTTAACCCGTAAGCAATCTCAAAGAAAGCTTTACCTTCTTCTGCTGACTTAAAAGCAAATGTTGATGTTTGGAAAATTGGTGGTTTAACCGCACCTTCACTTAATTCTGGCTTATATCCATAAGTCATCATGTGACTCTCAGGATTTATAATATTATCTTTACCCATATTTATTCTAGTATATTCTCAAATATAACATAAAAAAAGGGAAATCTCAATGATTTCCCAACTATTTTTAATTAAAAAAAATAACTTTATTCAAATACTTGTATTTTTGCGTCAACTTCAGTTAACTCACTCCATGTACCAAGGTAAGTTATTGCTCTAACTTTTCTATTGTCTATCCAACAATATTCCTCACCATCTTTAATTCTTGGTTTATCTGTAACCAATCCGTGGTAATTGAATCCATTGTTATTTAACCATTGTTCTGTAACACCCCTATCTTTAGATTCTCTGGCTGTAAAAAACGTTATGTGGTGCCCTTCATTAAACCACTTATTTATAATTTCTTTAGAACCCTCTATTGGTTTTGCAGAATCATATAGGTGAGAGTCTTCATTTTTTATATCTTCACAGATTGTACCATCTATGTCTATTAGAAACACTTTTTTATTTAACATTTTTATTAATTTAAATGATTATTTATATGAATTTTTAGTTACCCAGTATCTATAACCTAATAATACTTTCTGCCAAGGCTTTAGTTTATTTATATCCGCACCCATTCTTGTTAGGCTAGGTATAAATAGTTTATTAAGTTTAGCTAATAACTTAAATAAAATTAATATCATAGTTTTATTTTTTAGACCTTAGCTCAACTAAATATCGATTATACTTTAGATATAGAGTTCTTTTTGTTTCGTTAACTATACCTTCAATACAAGCTTCCATGCATATTTGACTTCTTATATCAAGAGTGGACTTTTCAACATATAGTATATGGTTTTTAAACCTTAGATATTGTTTTAGTAATTCTTTTCTTCTTCGCATCTTATTGTATTAAAATGTGAGTAACATTTCTAGAACAAATATAATCTTAATTTTAATAAAACACAAGTTAATCTGCTTGTTTTATTTATTACCCTTATTCAGTTTGTCCTTAAGTTCCTTAAGACTTTGTAAATCACCTAGAGCGAATGTTGCTCTACCTCCGTAACTTTCTTTTTTAGGTTTAACGGTGTTTTTGGTATCCATTTTTTTGTTAGTTTTTTTCTTTTTAACTGTATTTTCTTTCTTATAATCTTTCAATAACCAACCAATATGTTTATCTCCAGAACTCATCTTAGTTAAAAGCCAGGATTCAAATAACATATATACTCCAGCAGACATATATGTTGTTGTTTTTTCACCTTGAACTGCAATCTGCTTATCCCCGATAAATTCTTTTAATTTCTCATTAGGTTCGACTTCGGATTTTAACATGTTGTGTATGTATGAGAATAATTCATCCTTGAGTTCTTTACTATCAAATCCATCTAAAACTTGATTTACTGATGATAATTTCATTCTTGTTATAACACAATTAAAGTCTTTATTTGCTTTAACAAAAACTGGTTCTACTTTTTCACTAGGAAAATAAGACCTAACAAGATGGTTAAAGAAGTTTCTTGCTTTTTTGTTATTATATAATTCTTCTAAATTCTTAAATACAGTTTCTTTACTCATCTTATTTGTTTCTATTGTAGTAATTCTTTTGTTATTGTTGATGCCATCCTACCATCGTACTGACCATCAAAGTTATTTTTTAAGTATGTCATTACCTTACCCATTTCTTTTAAACTGGACAATTCATAATCGTCAATTAATAGCTTAATTGTATCTCTAAGTGTCTCTTCTGTCATCTGTGTCGGTAAGTACTCATTGAGTATTGATAATTCATTATCTGTTAATGAGTTTGTTGCTTCAGCATTTTTAATCATAGACTTTAATTTGCTGATTATGTATGAATCTTCTGGTGTTTTACTTTCTTTAGTAACCTCTGTCTTTACAACACCTAAGAAATTTTTCTTATCCATGTCTTTGGCTTTATATGCCTCAGTGAAATCATTATTTATTCGTTCTATTAATTTCATACTATATTATCTTTAAATAATAGTGGTAACCAATGTTACCGTCAATTGCGTAGTAAGACCATTTAACCTCACCTTTCTGAACCTTGACACCCATTTCAATAAACTTGTTTGATTTAGAATTTTCACTGACTTTAATGTATTCTCTATTATTTCTTTTTAAACCTTTTTTAACTCTTTTCTTTGGTTTTGTTTTAGTAACCTTACTTTTGGGTTTTGAACTACTAATAGTCTTTGTTGTTTTAGTAGTTGTTTTCCTTTTTGGTTTTACCGTTTTCTTTTTTTTATTATTTCTATTAACCATAAAAAATAAGAGCTTTTAATATAAATATATGAATAAATCAAAGAATTATATTAAAGTAAATCACTTTATTTAATATGTTAATTATAACTTATCTTTTTTAATAAGTAAAGCGTTTGTTAGTTCAGTACTACCAAGTAAGTCTTCGAATTTTTCTAAGTATCTATCAACGTACCTTTTAGCACCGAAACAATGCTCTAAGGTTTCGCAACTATCAATAATTTTAAATCCTTTTGTTTTAGCTTCTATTTGTTTCATTATTTCCATAATCAATCATTGTTTCAAATTTTATAAAATAATTATCATCATCATTATAATCATATGAATCAATAACTTTAAATCTATCTTTATTTATTTCTGGGAAAAATGTATCACCGTTTATTATTTCAGAACCATTTTTTGGTTTAACCCAGGTCACATACAGCTTATCGATTGGTAATTCCATACATTGTTTATAAACACTTGCACCACCAATAATAAAAATTTCTTTGTCTTTGAACGTTGCGGCTGATTTTATAGCTGATTTTAAACCTTTATATATAATAATACTATGGTTATCTTCTATATTATGTGAGTCTTTAGAGGTTATAACGAAATTAAGTCTTCCTGGCAATGCTTTACCTATTGATTCGTAGGTATTCCTACCCATTATAACAATTTGATTTTTAGTTCTAGCTTTGAAGTATTTTAGGTCCATGGGTATGTGCCATGGCATGTCACCACAATCACCTATTACTTGGTTACCAACCCCACAAGCAACTATTAAATTAATTTTTCTCATTTCTATGCTATTAATATATCTAATATTTCTTTACTCTTTGTACACATTTCATAATCTTCTATATATTCAAAATGTTGTATCGCATCAATCAATGTGCTCTCCCACATATCGTCATGTAAATTTAAATATAATTCAGTATCACCCTCTAAAAGTCTGAATAGAGTTATGTTATTCATATCCCTATTAAATCCAACCTCAATCATTTCTACAGACCTTCTAAAAAAAACATCGTTCATTTTTATTGAATATTTATCTAGGTCTTCCAGTTTAAATGGGTATATCGGTATTTCTGACATCTTTATCTTATATTAAATGTTCTAGTAACCTCACCGTTATTCCAAAGTATTAAAACTGGTCCTTCGTAATATTCATTAACTTCTTGTCCAATTAGATTCATTTTTTTAACTATAAATTCTCTACGTAAAATCTTATCGAAAAAAACACTTATCGGAGCGAATGACTCTGTTTTACCATCATAATCTACTTGTGTTAACTTATAATAGTTTACCCCAGTTTCTGGTCTAGTATGTATCGTATTGTACGATATAACATTATATGTTGTACCCTCACCTAATACATTATCTATTTCTTCCCACACGTAACCATCAATACTATGTTCAATAACAAAGTA
>Ga0315315_10005295_pt1 | contig 11899 bp, 4 predicted proteins | sample M140m3416metaG_FD_203699 | JGI IMG/M metagenome (GOLD analysis project Ga0315315, IMG submission 203699) | Ammonia-oxidizing marine archaeal communities from Monterey Bay, California, United States - M1 40m 3416 | ecosystem: Environmental > Aquatic > Marine > Intertidal zone | place: USA...
AACCTTGTAGGACACCTTGTAGTCATCTTTTATGCACGATAATTTTTTTTCGATAATGCTGGGCGCGCAACAGCAAGAGCCTGTTCCATGTCTACCTGACATAATATACTAGAATCCCCTTTCCTCCGCGCTAATATTATCACAGCTGACCCAAACAGGTCGCCACTCATAATTGATGCGGACTAGCATTACATAAATATCGTATCCGTTTTCTTCTGCGGTTTCTATTGATGCGCTTAGCGAAGGGTCTCTGTTTGTAATAATAACTTCTTCTTCTAGATTTTTCCATTCATAAAGACCTCTTCCTAGCTCAGCGTCTTGGGCGTCATCATTTCTATTGTTTATAAACGCAGTCTTGGTTTCTTGATCTCGCCACTTTTCTCCATTGCCTGCATTATTTTTCCTTCCGGGAACTGGCAGATTGTTAGCGTCTCCAGCTTTTAGTGCTTCATCTGGATTATCATCTTGATCCACATCCACATCTTGGTTCCAAACAGCAATATCCTGCGCCGCAGCAGCTAACGCATTCTCATCTTGTATTCTCTTGTTAACAACTTGGTCGTTACGAACACGCCTTCTAATTACAGCTCTGCCCTCTGTGTTAGGCTTGTCTACAGATTCAGGGTAACCAATACTAGTTTTTAATACGCCTTCAACAAAAGACAGCCCTCCAGTCCAAACCTGTCTTTCATCATCCCACATCAAATCTACTGGCCCAGTCTTCCAAGAGCCTCTATGTTGTGCTGGATCTGGTGGGTCAAAGAAACCATCTAGGTTTCCGGGAACTGGCATGCCGGCGATATCATAACCCCATCCAGACAAAAGAAGAGGTCCCCTTAGACCATAAGTTCTAACATCAGCCGTATTATTGTTTAATAACGTACCACTTTCTGTAGAAAGGTCAAGATGATTTGCCTTATTTGGATCTGTTAGCCATGCATAATTATTTCTATTAACGGCAACAAAGTCTACAGTAGTAGGTAAAAAATATGGGTCAAGTGAATATGCTGTGGGTCTTACATCAACATGAGTTCTTTCATCCTCGGAAGCGTTTCCAAAAAGTGTCGCTTTGCCGAATGTGTCATTGACGCCAGTAATATTGAAATTTTCCTGAGCTTTCCTGACGTAGGGCAATATTTCTCTCTTTGCCCCAGCCTCGTCCAGTTGATTATTGAAGTTGTTAATCTGATCCTCTACCTGAGCGATCTCTTGTTCATCTCCGTCGTTAGCTCTAAGGTCTCTGAGTTTTCTTTCTGCCGGGAAGAGACCTCTCCTTATGTCCAAAAGCTCCAAATCAATAGCATTATCCGCTAGGTTCGGTTTACGTCTAATTCCAACCGGACTAAATATCTGCTCATCAGTACAACCAAAAGTAATGTCATAAGCTGTTTCTCCGGTCTGCATGGGGGCACCATAAGCAAACTGCAAAGTTGTAGCATTGTTATTTGACATCACAAACTGAGACTTACCGAATCGGTTACCTGCGGCGCTGAGCGTTGGAACTTTCGGTATAATTGTTCCAGTTTTCCATATGGTATCGCCTTCATTCATTGTCGCTATTTGAGGATCTCTAACACCAAACATAGGAGCATTTGCTTGTGGCGAGGAGCCTGCTAAACTTTTAGCCGAACCTGCACCTAAACCACCACCAGACTTTAAGCGTTTAATTTTTTCTTTATTTATACGTGCAATTCTATCTACATTATATTTGGCTATCTTACCAAAATTTCTTGTCCATGTAGAGAATTGGTATCTTGTAGTTAAGCCTCCAGTCCCAACACTAACATCCATCGAAGTAACATATGGGCCATTAGTGTTAAACCTTTCCGCTATATTATATTGAGGAAACTCAGCAAGCTCCACGCTGCCAGATTCAGTAGCATAAGGATCTGCTAGCGCGACATCCGTCAAAGCAAAAGCCGCTTTATCCAGCATAGCAAAAGAACCAAACACCTCTGGCCTCAGCTGGCTATTCTGCTCAACTTCAGCTTTACCTCTTTTACTGCTGTACTTATACCAAGGGCCCCATGTGTATCGGTTGCTCTTTTGAGGCAAAGATATTTTAAAGGGTCTAACTGCCTTTGGCATAAATTTGAGTCTACTGATGGGGCTTGAGGGAGTTGCTGATCCGTCCATCCACATTGTGTATTGGTCTTGGCCATAGTCGGTATCCGTTGCTGTGGAAAGCCAATTGGGAATCCAAGAAGGGCCGGTGCTGCGACCTTGAATATTGGAAAAAAAGTCGCTAAAACCAGCCAGTACTGAACCTCTTAGGACTGCGTATTGATCCCATTCACTAACAAAAGGACAGGTAACATGAACCATAGCGCTAACGTCATCGTAAGGATTATTGTTTTGTTGGTAGCCCGGATTGTTCCGCCAGTAGATTTTATTTTCTACTTCTACATTCAAAGCCCCATTCATTACGCTAAAGCCAGCAACAGGACCACTTAAGTGATACGGTACTATTCTTTCTATCGAACTAAAGTCTTTTGTTACTGGTATGGTTGTATTTGGAAAGTATGCGGCAACAGCTTTCAGAAGTCCCTCATCAGTATAACCATCTGGATCAGACACTCTAAAATCAGGGTCCCATCCAGCATCAGCCATTTCCCAAGCTGATTCAGTGTCATAGTCATTCAAAAATCTAATATTATTTTCAATTCCGCCCGGCTCGACTGGCAAAAGCACAAAGTAGGTCCTGCCATAATAGTTTGTCGCTACATTAAGAACGTCATTGAATAGGCCATCTGCTTGACTGTCTTCTTCACCCTGCCAATATCTTAAAACGTTTCTTCCGGGGCCCGTTTCGTTCCTTGCAAAATTAACTGCCGCGTCGTTAATATTACGATGATTTACCCCATTAAGTCCTGCAGCCCAACCTACACCATTAAAAGTATTTTGAAACACTTCAGCAAACTGCCAAGCTTCTAAATCGTAACCTGACATAAATTCATTACTAATAGTGCTATAACCATAGTACTGACCCATATAATGATAAAGCACCCAAGTTTGATATCCAGACATTGCAGCTCTCAGTTCCATAACTGTAGCTCTGTGAATCCTACCAGACCCCCTTAATACGGGAACAAAATCACTATCCCCAAAACCAGCACCAGTAAGCCAATTGCCATCATTGTCTTTTCCATAGACTGGTATCAAATGCTCAAATCCAGCTTCCCAAACCCTAGTAGCGTCGTCTCCTAACATTAATTTTTGTGTAACAACGTCAGCGTATTCTAGTCCATTATCACGAGACACGAGGGTATTTCCTTTAGCTGCGCTATCTATCAGCTCTTGAACCACGCCGGGTTTAGGCTGCTCTCGTTTGTCTAGATACTTAAAGGTAACTACCGGACCTATGACGTTATCGTCTGAGTCATATTGTGTAGGAACTACTCCATTTTTCATAACATTCGCATACTGTGGATTAGCTACGATTCCGGGTCCATACCCAGTTAAAACCTGTGTCAATATAGGATCAATTACAGAAACATAGTCATGGACAATAATTTCCATACACTGATTAACCAGATCATTTATATTTAATATAGGACCTTTAATTCTAAAATCAACTGGGAGTTTAGAGGCTAAGTCTTTGAAATCTATTAGCATCTGAGTATCACCAAAAGTAATTGGACTGCCAATCAACTCCTCGTCATCATCATTTGTAAGCGTATCTTCAGACGGGCCATTAGGGTTGTCATAAGTATGTTCACCGGCGGTTATCTGCTCTATCATGCCTAAAAGCTTAGAGACGAGAAAACCCTGCTTGTTAGTATCCGATTTGCCAAAATATCCGCCAAAAGAATAGTTTTCTAGGATGGCAAAAGGATTCAGGACATTATTAATTTGACTAGTAAATTTAGTGTTAAGGTTAGGTCTAAACCAATAATTCTCATTGAAAACTGTTCCTTCAAATTCACCAACAATGACTTGAACCCCCTCAAGCAATTTAGCCGGCGACTCAAAAGTTACATCATATTTTCTTCCGCTAAGAGTCTCCGAGTACTGCCATCTTTGAAACACGCCAACAAACTCAAAACCTTGGAAACTAAACTGGCACACGGTTCCAACTGGCGGAAAACCAGCGATAGTATTAGAAATTATATTACCTGAGCCATCTCTAACCGGCTTACCTCCATCGTCTAATTCTATGGCTTCGTGCTCAATGACGACAGGATCTTCAATCATAACAGGGGTGTCAGTAACAGTAGTCGTTGTATTTCCGTTTGAGTCAAGATACAACGGTAGATCAGTAAGGGGGTCAACGGCCTGTTTTACGTTTTCGGGATCTTCAACTAAAGTCATTTGCATAGTGCTAGACTCAGCTCCATATCCAACATTTGAAGTGAAGCTTTCTACATATGCTCCAAACATGTATATAGGCTCTGCAATTTGTGTTACAGGTGTTCCAATAGTCATTTGTTCTCCTAGCTATCTATTCCGGGGCTAGATAATAACGAGCTTTTTCTGTATAAATTAGGTCTTCCAGACGATCTCCATTCGTCTATTGCTTTCTGTCGTTCGGAAAAATTTTTGTCCGGAGAAAAAAAGCCTCGCTCATAAGTTCTAGTGTTTGTATCTAAATTAAAATATGATTCCCAGTATTCTACTTCTGAAGGCTCTGCGGATTCCTCATTAGCGATTAGATGTCCTCCAGCTAAACTTTTTTCCCATACAAAGCCTTCGTGTATAACTATCTGCCCTAAATGATTAATAGCAGAAGTGCCAGAGTTTTTACCTTCTCTTATCTGCTCAAATGTATACTGTTTTGATCTTGCCCCCTCTTTAAGGTGGACACTCCCCTTCATGAACTTTACTTTGCCTCCTTTGCGGAGTTCTGATACGGGGTCATAAATCCCTAGCTCTACTATGTCATAAAGTGACGAAGGTCTTGATTCTGTTGATATTTTTTTCGGCATGTTAATAAACCCATTCTATGTTCAATGTGTAAGCTCCTGTAGCTGCGGTCCACTGTTCAGACTTGGCTTGTTGATATCCACCTGTAGGCTTATATCTACTCGCTGCTGTTAGTGCTAACATAGACGGCTTCTTTTCTCTGTTACACTTGTCCATAGTCCAGTCTACGCTAATACTACGCTTTCTTTCATTTGTAGTTCCCATATCCTGAAATATAGGACCGCCAGCCCTACCTATTATACTTATTATAGCCACAGTTTGATTAGAATGGTCTTCATTATTGTCTGTTACAGTTATTTTTTCTGTAATAACTCCATTATCTTCATCAGCAGCTTCTTCAGATTGATCGTCCTTATCTGCAAAGGTGACAGAATAAGAAACTGAGCCAGTAACAAGATTCTTTGAAACTGTTCTGCTGTTTTCGGTGATTCTAAGAGTCTTAGGGCTTTCGTCTTCGTCTGGCGCGCACGCAGTTCCTTCTCCCGGTGCTGTACTTTCTCCATCTGGGCCTCCGTCTTGACCTGCAGTCTTAACTGTCTCGTAATGAGCAAGTGCCAAGGTATAAGCCTCGTTAAGGGCGGCACTCAACATGCCTAGAGCATTGTCAACAGCATTTACAGTTAAGCTCCCTATAGCATTGCTATCATATCCCTGTATGCTTCCAGAGACCGTTACGCTCGCTAAGCCTTCAGCGCCTATATCTTCACTTATTTCTAAGTCATGACTAGCTGCCCACTCTGATGCAGTCCAAGTCGTTGTATAGGTATATGAACCATCATTAGGTTCCGCATTACCTGTTCTCTTTTTATTGAAAAACTGAAGAGTGCTAACATTAATACCTACAGCGCCATCAAGGGTTGTGCCAGCAGTAGAGAAAGCATCCCATTCATCTGACTTGTCTGCTATATCGCTAGAAATATTCCTGCTTGGACTTTCACTTAATCTATCATCACACCAGTCCTTAGCAAACGTGTGTCCAGATTTTTGCCAACCATTTTCATTATACTGATTTACTGCTTTTGCTGTCAGGGTTTGAGTAATCGTCCAGACTTTGTAAACACTGTTATCTGACCCTACTCCCGGCAATCTACTATATTCTCCAGTCTCTTCAATGCTCCAAGACTCGCTACCGGACTCAATATACCTAGCGCTTCCCTTTTTGCCTCCATAACGTCCGGTAAACTCAGCAGAATAAGTTCCCGTGTTAATCCCCTGATCGTCAGTTTCTCCTGCGGTCAACCCTGTTAACTCGGCATAGCCAGTAAACGCCTGAGTTCCATTTGGCGAAGTTAGAAGTAGAGTACCATGAAGATCTTCCATGTTCGCTGCTGTCTGCCATCGACCTTTCTGTTTGCCTATTAGATTCGCTAGTCTTGCTCCATCGGTAGTAATATCGCCTTCTGCAACGAACAAGCCATCAACACTAATATTATATATTATGTCTAGAACAGTACCGTCTCCAGCTTTTACTACTTCTCCAACACTAATACTATAATTAAGGAACGGATCGTTCGTTCCACTCATTAAAGTTATAGTGCCGTCTTTTGTTGTAAATGATGCTGAACCAGCCATTGTATACTCCTATTAATATCCAAAAGTAATCATATTCAAGTTACCACTTCCGTCACCTATTCCAGATGGTATTACTAGTGTGGCAGTTTGTGACGCAATAGCTGCCCCAGATATATACACATTTGCGTTGCCCGAGTCCGTGATATTCTTTATATACAGGGATGTGTCTGACTCAACCTCAAAGCCTCCGCCAACGCCTTTTCTGTGCAATCGCAAGTTCATATTGCCAGAACCCATTGAGTGTGACATAATCGACAGACTTGTGTCTGAGGACTCTATACCCCATCCCTTGTTAACATTTCTATCTTGTTCGGCCTGAGTATTTTTCATAAGCAGCGGCAAACCTGCCTCTGACGGTCCAGAGGCTGGATCAACTTGAAGGCGCATAAATGTGATTCCGCTAGCTTCTAGCTTTTCTGGTCCTTCAACTCTTAGGGGTGAGATTCCTGAACTTGGACCAAAATCGCCAGCGCCCATGTATAATGAAACACCCGTAACTGGATTTGCGTTTACGTTTCCTGTCATTAAGAAATCTTGAGTTCCTGAAGCATTGAATACATCTCGCTGACCAACCCTTAAACCAAAGGCTCCAGTTGTAATCATACCTTCAACTGCACCGCCAAGCGCATGGAGTGAGCTTTCCAGAGTAGAAGATCTATGAGCAGATATTGACAGGCTAGCATCAGTAGATATACCGCTAGGTCCGAATGTTGCTAATGGGGCGATTCCGGATACTGGCTTCATGTCAGCATCCAAGAACAATGTAGGCGATCCGAATATTGGCCCTCTCATATGGAGAGTAGGCGCTCCCGACGCGGGCTCAGGAGTTTTCATATACAAGCTCGTTATGTTTCCTGTTCCATAGGCAGAAAAAGTTATCCCTAAATCGCCTGAGACGGCTCCAATAGGTTTGGTTACTAATGTAGTAGTCGCAGTGGAGCTTAGTGGACCAGCAATAAATAGTGTGCCATTTATGTCTTTTAAGTTGAATAAGCTTATCTTCTGGACTTCTAATGTTTTACCAGCGCCGTAATCAACAACAAAGTCTCGGACAGCTAGTAAAGCTTCTGTGCCTTTCATGTCAATAGATCTAGCAAGAACAACATCATGTGCAACAGAACTGATAGCTTCCTCTTGAGATATATAACTCTGTATCTCAGAAGTTAACTCTGATGAACTAAACGAAATACTCTCATTGTATACTGCATCATTAATTGATGAACTCGCGTTTGTAATCAGGCTTCTAGAAGATGAATTGACAAATGTTCCATATCTGCTGTTTGAATTAGTATAAGAGTTTAGTAGTGATGGAATCCCAGCATCATTGACACTAAACTGATATGCTGTGTTAGATATAGGTTCACTAACAGCAAGGAGAGATGATCCCTCATTATAATCAATGTCATATCCAAATAGCTTGGCGTCATATGCGCAGCCATCCAATCCGGCTATCGTAGACGTTGTGTATCCTCCGCTATATACACTATCAACATAAGACCAGCCACTATTGTCTTTGAATATATGAACTGCTCCATCTGGAGAAGCTGCATTGATACCAGACAAATTGTTGTTTGCTATGTATGGATCTAACAGGGGCGATGCAACGAAGGCTAAATCCCCTACTATTTTTATCTTTGCTCCAAATGCCAGTTTTGTGCCTTCTGGTATATTATTTATATTAGAAACATAACCATCCATGTCAGATATGCTGAATACAGAAATAGTCTTCTCTTCACTAGCGTAGTTGTCAGACTCATATCTGGTGTACACTGATGCGAATTGAGCGCTTTGCTTATCATAGTAAAGGTCTTCACCTTTCCATTCAATAGACGTTCCCATGAGTTTATTTATTATATTATCTGAGCCCTGCCAGCTATCGGATGTAAAGGCTGCAACTATACCCCATCTTTCTTCTGTGGTTACCTCTGAAGAAAATCTAGGCGGTTGGGTCACCGTACATTCTTTTATCTCGTTTATTCTGGTTGTTACTTCTTCAATAGATGTGTCCTCTAAGATAAATATCATATCTGATATAGAGTCACCAACTGATACTCTAGCAGATACAGCAATCTTACTCTTATCTGAAACTTTGACATCTTTAAAGTATAGACTAACAGATTGATTTTTGTTTATTATCCCTAGAGATATTAAGTCTTTATTAAAGTCTGTATATGTGCGATGGAGTTCAACGGAGTCTGAATCTAGTATATTAAATATGTCCAGTTTTGGCTGACTAGATAAAACATTAGTGTTTCCTCCGATAGCCAATAAGCTACCATTTGAATCTATAGATTCTCTAGACACTTCGTTTTCATAGAAGTTAAAGCTACCCACACCTGTATATTGAGAAAATCTGGCGCCAACATCTGATATTCTTTTTATACCGTAATCGTTAGTGTTTCCTGCGTCAAGCGCGTTTCTGGAAATTGAGTTTGATGAAGTATAAGAAACCAAGCTTTCTGCTCTTGGACTCTTATCGAATGGTTTATCTGCATATCTTATTTGTTTCTGGTGCTCGTAGTTGTTATCTAAGCTATTCGCAGAAGGTATTGCTGCTCCAGAGATATAGAGAGGCGGTATCTGTATTTCATCTCCGGGCTCAAGCACAGCAGGCGAACGAGGATCTTCAAACGGCAGTCTGTGAGGCTGCATTAAGAATAACGTAGTTAGTCCTTCGGTAGACTGTTCTCCAATATATAAGTTTGCGGTTGTTGAAGATAGGTCATAGCCTTTGTTGTATAAATCTAATCCACTATTAGTCGGAGCTGTATTTATATTCAATCCCAATATCCCCGAAGCCGGATCTGGAGAACCTATAAACAAAGTTTCTTCAGCGGTGGTGATAATTCTTCCCATCTGAATTGTCATGTCTGAATTATCAACAAAAGTTGAGTTCATATAGAGGTTGCCCTGCATACATGGGATAGAGTTATATGACCCATGAACGCCAGACACTGCTATGTTCATATTTCCGCTAGATGGGGCGGATTGTCCTATACCAAGATTCATAACTCCACTTACGGCAGCTGCCCCAGTGAATAAAGAAGTAGTATTACTAACGCCAGAACCTCCAGCAAACACAAGATCTGCCGTAGACGAAGCAAAATCACCCAATGGGGTTGGCATAAATAGGCTAGTAGTACTACACTTGAAGTCAAACGGAGACGGCAGAACAGTACCCAAAAATTGTTTAGACTCAAGTGGTCCAATATACAAAGACGTATCGCCTTTAAACGGCGTTACACCGCTAATCTGCATAGTCATTAGTCCCGAAGCCGGAGCAGAACCAATCACAGAAGTAGTTAAATCTCCAGAGCTTGCAGGCAATGACAGTATTGATAAACTCAAAAATTCTGGTTTTTGTATGTCAGCGGCCATAAAGTCTGCTGATGTTATTGAAGACAAGTAAAGTTGTGAAACGTCGCCCGTATCGTTGTCTGCATTATACAGAGGAAAATGCAATAACTGAGTTGACTGACTCGATGTTCCTGTATATACCTTGTCTGTATCGTCATAAAAAGCGGGAGTGTTAGAACTGCCTAACTTTATAAACGAACTCTTTACAACTGCACCTCCCTCATATCCTTTAGGCGACCATGCTCTACAACCAAACTTTCTTATTTTTGCTAATTCGTAATCTTTATAAAAAACTTGAATTGATTGAATCTGTGCTTTATTTATAAACGAGTGATCGTTAAGCTCAGGATGAGAAGGTTTGCTATAAGGTATATAGTTCAGTATCTCATCGGGGCGACGATATTCTGATATACTTTTACCAATATCCTCCCAAGGAACTCTGTATGCTGGCGACTTCAATCCACCAAAATCTGCAGCAAAGTTATGACTGACAAGACCTAACACAAGCGTGGATTCTACATCTACATTTGAGTCAAACGTATCTTTGTTAGCATCATTAAACTCAACAATATAACTCCCCGTCTTGTTGCCTAGCCCATCAGCGTCTCTTATTGTTCTGTTAGAAGAAGAGTCTTTTGTTATTTTGGAATTAATCACATATTCCATCATTTCCTGTTCAGTGAGATTAAACGTTCCTACCCAGCCATCGGTGTCTAGGCTAGATTTTTTCCAACTTCCACGTCTAACTCCTTTATAACCAAGTTTTTCAGACATAGAATCCTGCATACCGTTTTGATATAAAGGCGCGGCGTCATATTTATAAATAGTACTGGATTCTGGGCCAAATGTTATCTTTGATGAGCTACTATTTCCTCCAATCTGAGCAATTGTTTTTCTAGGGTCATCTTTATATACTGCTAAAGAAGGAAGCACGATATCAGCCATAGCGGTACCGTTTTGACTAGAAGAACTTTCTGTGGCCAAAACAGTAATTCTTGCGCCCGTGACAACCCTTATGGAGCTACTGTCTTTAGGTTCGCTTTCTACATTGTAAAAAGCACATAAGCCTGTATGTCTGTCATTTACATCAAATACTGAAGTTGCAAAACTTGTGCCTTCACCTTTATTATAAGTGTAGAGATTATTTAAATTGAAAGGCTTTTTAGGATTAAAAACTTCTTTGAATGAAAAGTAGGCATCAGATTCTATTGAGGTAATAGCAGGAGAATAGTTGGGAGATGTCTGACTTCCGCCGTCACCAAACACTGCTGGATTACCCGCTATGAGCATCACTATCTTGCCGTCTAAGATATCGTACATATCCATCAACCCTTGACGAATTGTAGCGCTGTTATATATTGTATTTTCAACAGATATCGACCCCTCACTATAAGAATCGGAGCCGCCCATGCCGCCGACAATATCAAGCGGTAAAGCTGGTGTTATTTTTTGTATAAATTTTGAAGACCCGTTTCTTTTTACGTTATAAACATAAAGTCGATTTGTAAAGCTAGATTTACTCAGTCTCACGCCAAAATCATTTACGTCCGAAGGAGCATGACCCAACAGTATCCCATTATCATATCTAAAATTGTAACCGAAAGACTGCGAGAGAAAAATGCTACCTGATGAAAACGCTTCAAGGTTTTCAAGGTCTGAATCGTTAAGTTCTTTAAGTTGTTCTGAAATAATATACCTTTTGGGACTACTGCGATAGGTATCATGAATGCCATATATAGGACATCTTATCATCTCTGACTGTGGTTGAATAGTCTCCGCAGTAAACTTTGTTGTGGTAGACTGTGTACGTGTTGTTCCGGGCTCATCTCCCAATATAAACCAGTCGGCATTGCCCTGCCCTATATCAGTTGATGGCAAAGCAATCTTTTCATGAAGGGTCCAAGTTCTAATTTCACTGTCTTCATTCCAATCAGTGGGACGATATGTATAATATACCCAACCTTCTATAGCGTATTTATACGTTGGGTAGTTGCCTCTGGCTTCACGTTCACCAAAGTGATACTCGTCCGTCATTAGTTTTTCCGCC
>Ga0315315_10005296_pt1 | contig 11899 bp, 9 predicted proteins | sample M140m3416metaG_FD_203699 | JGI IMG/M metagenome (GOLD analysis project Ga0315315, IMG submission 203699) | Ammonia-oxidizing marine archaeal communities from Monterey Bay, California, United States - M1 40m 3416 | ecosystem: Environmental > Aquatic > Marine > Intertidal zone | place: USA...
TTGAGCTCCTCGCGGAGCAGGCGCGCCTCCTCCGCCGCGTCAACCGTGGGCAGCTCCTTGGGCGCGCGCCCGGCGACGCGCGCGAGGGCGGCCGTGACCTGCGCGTGGTGCGCGGTGACGGCGTCCTCGTCGCGCAGGTACAGCCATGGGCTGCCGTTGCGCTCCTCGGCGCCGTCGCGCACCAGCGGCACGAGCGCGGGGCGGCCGTCGTCGTCGACGCCGCCGCCCGGGCACGCCATGGAGCAGTGCACCACCCACGGCACGCCCAGGTTGAGCGCGCCGCGCTTGCGCAGCCACCCTTCCGGCGGCGAGGCGCAGGGCGCGGGGCCCAGCTCCCGGATGGCCTGCGCGCGCCATTGCTCCCAGGGCTTGTCCTGGTGCCAGATCAACTCCGGCCGCACGAGTATCGGAAAGTGCTCCTCCAGGTCAAAGTGCTGCACCAATTCCCGAAGCTTCCTGACGTGCGTTTGCGACAGCAGGTGCAGCCGGCAGCGGTCGTGGTAGCCGCCGATGGACGCCTGGTGCGCGGCGCCGGGCGCCCCCGGCGACTTGTCGGACACGATGGTCGCGAGGCACGCGAGCATCGCGACGGGGCACGCAAAGTAGTCGCGGCCCGCCTCGCGGTCGGGCGACGGGTGCACGCGGCAGGGCGTGCCGTCCCCCGCGAGCACGGGTTTGACCTCCTCCTGCGGGCACACCAGGAAGAGCTTGCAGAGGTTGCCTGCGATCGTGTTCCGCTGCCTCAGCCACGGCCGCTTCACGTGCTCCGGGTCGCCCTCCTCGGGGCGCGGGTAGAAGAAGGCGCTGCCCTCGTTCAGGAACAGGATCTGGAAGAGCGCCGCGCCCGTGGGCAGCAGCGCCGCGCCGCCCGCGTACCGCGCGAGCACGTCGGCCGGCGAGCAGTACCGGTGCGAGCTCACGTGCCGCTCCAGCGCCTTCGTGTCGACCCGGCGGGCGGGCTCCGCGTCGGGGTTCTTGGGGTCCCACCACTCCGACTCGTGCGCCTCCTCGGGCTTGGGCGTGAACGCGTGGCCGTGGAAGCACTTGCCCGCCTGCGGGTTGGCCTCGGTGGGCGTGCCGGCGTTGACAATGAGCGGTTGTCGACCGGCGTAGCTCCGCTCGCGCTCGGAGTTGGCCTCGTTCCAGCCGTATTTGGGGTTGCAACACCGCAGCGAGACGATCTGGCTCTGGCGCACGCGGTAGACGCCGCGGCCCTGCACGACGAAGAGCTCGGCCGGGGCGTCGGGCCGCGCGCCGAACAGCTCGATCTCCTGCAGGGAGGGCGCGCGCCGCTTGGCGCTCGGGGTCGGGCCCGGCGCCTTCCGAACGCCGCGGCCCCGCTTGGAGGTCATGTCGACGTCCACCGCCTCGTCAAGCGCGGCCCGTCACAAGACGCAAAGCAACACGTCGAGTGAATTGACACGCTACCAAACACGATTGTCGACCGCCTACACGACAAACGCCATGTCCACCGCCTCCCAGATCCCCTTGATGGAGTTCATGATGTCCAGGTACGCGCCCTCGCTGAACACCTCGCCCAGGGCGGCGCTGGCCATCTCGGCGTCCACGCGCTCCTGCACGACGCGCAGGCTCTGCTTGATGCGCTCGTGGAAGGGGGGCGACGGCAGCGGCGCCGGGTGGATCGCGCGGCCCATGCGCGTCACACGCGCAGCATGCGGCCATCCGCCTCGCGACGCCATGACGATCTCGCGCTGCCGCGCGGCGCTGGGCGTCCGGAACTCCGCCGCATGGGCCTCGTCCTCGCTCCCCGACGAGCTCGCCGACGCCAGCCGCACCGGTATCGGCGAGCCGAGGTCCGACTCGGTCTCGGACGCGTCCTCAATCGGGTCGTCCTCGTCCTCCCGGTAGAACGAACGGCCGCCGTTGGCCGGGGCGGCCGGCACCACCCCCGCCGCCCCGAGCGCCTGCCGCCGCAGCCGCGCGGCGTCGTCGAGCACCTCGCGCACGTCGGCCTCGCTCGTGCCGCGCCCGTCCCACCGACGCACCGTCTGGAGCACCACGGCCCAGGGCGGCTCTAGGTCCACCTGGCGGCCCAGGATCTGCTCGCGCTCGGCGTGGGCCACCAGCGTCTCGGTCAGCAGCGTGCGCAGGCGGTTGCGGATGAAGACCTGCCCCTCGGGCCAGTGCTCGGTCTCCGCCAGCCGCCGCCGCAGCTGCTGCAGCTCCTGGTCGCGCGCGCGCTGCGCGCTGCTCCACGCCACCAGCGGGAACTCGCGCGCAAAGGCCTCGGGCCGGAGCGCGCGCCCGAGGGGCAGGTTGGCGTCCTCCCGCGCCGCCCGCGCCACCCGCTCCTCAAACTGCTGGCGCAGCTCCCCGACGGTCGGCGCGCCCCAGCTCGTGCGCACCTGGTGCTGCTGGAACCGGCGCTCGCGCTCGGCAGAGGCCGCCAGCACCACGTCGGCCCGCTCCTCGTCCGAGACGCGCGTCCACCCCCGCTCGCGCGTGTACCGCCAGGGCGTGCCGGTGGGCCCGTGAAACTCGGGGGGCCGCTCGGGGGGCCCGTTGGCGCGCTGCAGCGCCGCGAGCAGGCGCTCGCGCGTCGCCACCGCGTCGGTGGCCAGAGTCTCGTTCAGCTCCGCCACGGCGTCGGGCGCCGCCGCCGGCGCCGGCGCCGGCGCCGCGGCGGAGGAGGGACGGAGCGTCGCGGCGGAGGAGGGACGGAACATCGCAAACCGGGCGGCGGTGAAGTCGAGCGCCGCGCGCTGCTCGACGCTCGGCTCCTCCTCGGCGCCCTCGCGGTCGGGCGCCGGCCGCGCGCGCACGAGCCCCTGCCGCACCGCCTCCTCCGCCGTGGCCGTGAAGGCGCGGACGGCCGTGCCCGCCGGCAGCGTGTCCTCGTCCGGCTCCATGCGGTACCGCTCGCGGTACAGCAGCGCCAGGTGGAAGACGGTGCGCAGGCGCACCGTGTGCATCCGCCTGGCCGACAGCGCGGACTCGTTGGCGCGCCAGCGGATGCCGCGCACCATGTGCGCCGCGGCCTCGACCACGTCGCCCTCCATGAACTCGTAGCTCACCTCGGCCTCCTCGAGCGTGGCCTGATGGTGCTGCTCGCGGAGGAAGACGATCATCGCGTCGCGGTCGGCGAGCAGCGTGCCCATGCGCGCGAGCGGCAGCGCGCGCGAGACGTCCTCGTTGCTCTGCTCGTACGCGCGCTCGGCGCGCTCGCGCGTGCACCCCGGCACCTGGCTCTCCAGCAGCCACAGGTCGAGCTCGCGCGCGTCGGGCGGCTCCTCCTCCTCCTCTTCGCCGTGGTGGACCTGGTGCGCATAAGAGCGATCGGACAGCACAGCGCCCACGGCGCTGTCCCAGGGCGCGGGGTGGTGCACGGAATGGGATCGCCGCTCCCGGCGCTCGGCCAGCTCGCGTTCCAGCTCTCTTCGGATAGCTGGCTCCGTCAGATTCATGAAGGTGTCAATGAGTTCACCATTGTTTCGGTCGTAGGCCAGTGCTATCAGGTCGGGTGGCAAGTTCAAGCTCTCCACGTTTGCGTGGCTCGCGATCATCTCCAGGTCTTGCGTGCGGTTGCTGTGGTTGTTGCGGATTCCGAGCGGGCCATTGTTGGTGGCCACCTCCTCCTCCATTTCCTGCCGCTCCTGCTCCATCACCATCCGGAACCGCTCTAGCTCCGCGGAGGTCAGTGGCGCGCGCTCGCGCGCGCGGGCCTCCTCCTCCTCGTCTCGCTGCTCCTCCGACTCCTCCTCCGACTCCTCCTCCACCTGGCGCTCTGGGGGCGGCGTCTCCCGCGTGATGTCCATCAGGTACTGAATCCGCCCAGGAGAAGAATCCGCCTGCACCTCGTCAACAAACAGCAAGCGACCGGTCTGCGGCGACACCGTGGTGGAGGGCACCGTGGTGACCATGGAGCGTGCTAGCGCCGGCTTGTCGACTCGTCACGTCCCGAGTGCGGCACCGACCCTGGAGGGCGCGCGCACACAGGAGTTGCAAACCGCGCGTGTCGACACGCCCTCGTCGCCCGGCCGCACTCGCGAGATCGACACGCCCTTGCACAAAATGTCGAGCGACGACCCATTGTCAGAGGGCGACGCCGTCATGATCTGGGGCCTCACGGGCCGTACCGACCTCAACTACTTCCTGGCGGCCGTTGTGCACCCGCTCGCCCAATCGGACGCGGAGGCCGACCCGCGCATCGGCGTGCTGGTGCACAACTTCGGCACGGAACGCGTGCGCGTCCGGCCGCAAAACCTCCTGCGCGTCGACAAGGAGGGCGCGGCCACCCTCGCGGACGGCCGGCAGATGATGCCGGCCATGGTCATGCCCTCGGCGCCCGCGCCCGCGCCCAACGAGCCGACCAACCTCCTCCAAGACATGTACGAGTCGATCGAGGCGCCCGCGCCCGCGCCCGCGCCCGCGCCCGCGCCCGCGCCCGCGGCTGCCGCCATCCCCTCCTCGGACCACGAGAACCCCTGGGACTTCTCGGACAGCGAGGACGAGTCGATTGAGGCGCGCCACAGAGTCGCGTTCGGCTCATCGCCGGGCCCCGATTGGACCGTGCGACGCTGCGAGAGCGCCTGCTTGTACAAGACGCACACTCCGCCAGACGACTACGCGCCGAATCAGACGACCGGCGTCAAGTGGCCGATCGGTGCGTTCTTTCACAAGGGCACCGTGACGCTGTGGAAGTACAACCAGGATTCCGAGACGGCCAACCTGGTGTGGCACCCGGAAGACGCTGGCGGCGGGAGCGGCACGCCCGCGCGCGAGGACCTCATCAACCTGGCCTGCGTGAGCGTCCCGTGCTCGCGGCGGGAGGACGCCATCTGCATGCGCTTTGAGCACGGCGACGACGGCCGCTCCGACACCGCGTTCTACTGGTTGTGGTTTACGCGCGGACGCCCCGACCGCTTTCTCGTTGAGCTGAACGAGCTCAACGTGTCGCTCGCCCCAATGCCCCCGCTGTCGGCCGACCCGCCGCCGGATCCCGATCCGCCGCCGAAGCCCGTGCCCGCAGACCGGCGCGCCGCGGCGCGCGCAACGCTGCGGAACATGATGGAAGAGCACTGCCCCCGGCCGCACTACTGCATCTTCTGCGGCTCCGAGGGCCTTTACGGGGACAAGTGCACGCCGTGCGGCTTCTACCGCGGCAGTTTTTGCTTCCCGCCCGGTGGCCCCCTGCAGAAGGGCGACACGTACATGGGCCGCAAGCTCGCCTTTGTCAAGTGGCCGTGGCAGGGCGACCCCGAGGCGCCCTACGTGCGCGCGGGCGCGGCGCCCGAGCCCGATCCTGCGCCCGCGCCCGAGTAGCCGGCCTCCGACGCCGACGAGGACGAGGTGGCCGCCTACCTGGAGGCCATGGCGCTAAGGGCATAATCCGCGCGCGGGACCCGGATAAATACGGAAGGCGCGCCATGTTCCTTGAGCTGGTGCTCGCGGTGTGGGCCTTCAGCCTGCCGATGGACTTCTTTCGCGTGCGCCTGCCCTTCTGGCCCGGGCGACCGGCCCGGGCCCTGGCCGCGCCGCGGCGCGCGCCGCTGGCCGAGCACGACTGGGAGTGGCGCGTGTTGCGCAACCTGACCAGCTCCGAGTGAGTGTGCGTGTGCGTGTGCGTGTGCGTTAATTTTTTTTAAACCCCACGGAACCGGCAAGCACCTCGGTTGAGTTGGCGTGGTGCCACGTGGAGATGTAGTCTCTGAGCGTGCCCCCAAGCATCTCGTAGCCCCACGCGCGCAGGTACCGCGCCAGCCGGTAGAAGCGGCGCGGCTGCAGATGTTGCGCCTCGAATATCACGCGCGCCGGGCGGACGGCCTCAAAGGGGAACTGGAAGAGGACGGCGTCGTCAAAGCCCTCGGCGTCGATCATGAGCAGCGAGAGGCGGTTGCCGTGGCGCGGGCGCGCTCCGAGCTCGGTCGTGGTGCAGAAGCAGCGCACGTTTGTGACCTTGATGTTCTTGATGATGACGTTGCGCATGCAGTTGCTGGGCATCGGCCGCTCCAAACGTCGCGCACACCGTTGGCACTGGTTGGGGCCGTAGGCGAAGAGCCGGTTGTGCCGCTCCACGTGCTTGCGGTCGAGCGACGCGATCTCCGACGTCCAGTGGCTCGCGTTCTCGCAGCGCGGGATGCACGCCTCCGGGCCCGCGTTGGCGGCGAGGCAGCGCGTGTCGCTGTCGTTGGTGCCCCAGTTGCCCGTCGCGTTCGTCAGGTCGACCGAGTACATCTGGAGCGGCGCGTTGCCGCACGCGTCGCACACCGCCGCGTTGACGAGCTCAACGCGCGGCGGCCGCGGCGTGTAGCGCCGCTCAAGCTTGGCGAAGACGTCGGGCATGGGCTCAAGCAGCGTGGCGGCCCATCCGCGCGCGACGGCCAGCGGCGCCGGATCGGCCTGGTCGTACGTGGTCGCCGCGTGGATGTTGGCGCCGATCTGGAAGAGGGAGGCCGCGCGCGGATTGAGCCTTTTGATCCACCCGGGCGTCGGCAGGCAGCGCGCCGAGGTGGGCGGCGTGCATAGCGCCGCCTTTTGCCGCTCGCGCGCGTCCGCGAGCCAGCGCGCCGAGTCCTGCGCGGCCTCCTGGAGTCGGCGCGCCCGCGGCGCGCCGAGCGCCTCGCTCCAGGCTTGGCAGCGAGGCCCGCAGGACTTGGCCGCGGCGAAGGGCAGGGCGAGCAGCGCGACGGCCACGTGCCGCATTGTGGTTCCACACGCGCCACCGCGGTCGCGCACGGGGCGCATCTAGCGATGCCAACTTGCACGCGTTTCGCTAATAACCTCGCGACGATGCGCACGCGCCATCCCCAAACGCGCCACCATGGAGTACAAGCTGTGGTCCCTGCTGCTGCTGATCGCCGACCGCAGGGGCCTGCGCGCGCCGCGCCCCGGCACGCGAGGCTGGATCCTGGATGCGGGCGCGCACGACGGCGCCACATCCGTTATGCTCTACGAAGCGATGGCCCACTTGCAGCTGCACGTGCTCGCGCTCGAGCCGCTTGCCAGCAACGCGCGGGTGGCGCAGCAGCGTGCGCGGGACAAGCCCAACCTCAAGGTGCAGCGCGCCGGGCTGGGCGAGGTCAACGGCACCACGGGGCACTACCCGGTTGAGTACGACGCGCGACAAAGCGGCATGCAACTGCAGATCGCAAGGTGGCGCAACAACGACAACGCGGGAGTGGCGACCTACCCCATCGTGACCATTGACGCGCTCTTCGGCAATGGGCGCGAGCACACGCTCGTGCTCGCGCACCTGGACCTGGAGGGGCACGAGGCGGACGCGCTGCGCGGCGCCAACGCAACGCTCAAGCGCGACCGGCCCGTGCTCACCGTTGAGACCTTCCCGAGCTCAATGGGAAAGTGGCACCGAGAGGTGATGGCGCTGCTCGAGGCGCACAACTACCAGGTGTACACCGTTGACGAGAAGGTGGGCTGGCCGCCCGACGGGCGCAACCACGTGGCCATCCCGCGCGAGGACCGGCACCTGCGCTACATCCTGGACAGCTTCTTTGCCTTCTCGCTGCGCCGCAAGCCCGCGTAGCGCGTCTCGACAAGCGCCGGGGGGAGGCGCTCCCGCCCGCGCTCGCGAGGTTGACAATGTCGGAGCTCGACAAGCGCCACTACATGTACAAGCGCCCTTGTTGCTTCTCTCCCTTTGCGGGAGACTTGGTTGACGCCCAGGAAGCCACGCGGCAGGCCGTGAAGGAGTGCATCGTGGTCATGCGGCAATGCGCCGCCCGAAACAACAACACGGTGATGGCGTACCTGTTGGAGATGGGCGTGCCGGTGCCCATGGGCGACATGGGGCTGCTCGGGGTGGCCGCGACGTTGGGTGATGTGGCCATGGTGCAGGTGCTGCGCCAGTTCCCCCCGTTTGACGGCAACTGGGCCATCCAAACGCTGGCCGAGCTCGCGATCACGGACACCGACGAGTTCGTCCAGCAGCTGCGCGACACGGTCGCGACCGACCGCCGGCCGTACCACTGCTACGGGAGCGTGTACGCACTTGACGACTTCAAGGACTGGCACGGCGCGCTGGCCGACGGCGCCACCGAGTTCCGCCCGACCGCCGTGCGCGCGTCGTGGCCGCCCTCGTCCCGGGCGGAGGCGCTGCCACCACCCGAGTCGCTGCCCCTTGAATGGCGCGGCATGATGTTCTGGGTGCCGTGGTACCACCACCACATTCCAAAGATCATCCACGACCTGTGGGAGGCGGTCGGGCGGCAGCGCCGCGTGGAGGCGCAGTACCTCAGGTCGTACAACTGGAGGACGCTCCGGCGCGCGGTGCGCGCGCGCGCGATCGCCTTCTACTGGCTGGGCCTGGCGCAGGTGACCCAGTGCGCGGCGGGCGGCGCGGGGCGGCGCGCCGACAAGGCGGCGTATGTCGAGGACGGGTGGTAGCGGTGGAGTGGTCATTTGCAACTCTTGCGCGCGCGCTTGGCATCGACATCGACATCCGCGCGCAAGAGCATGGGGAACGTCTTCGGCATCGGCGCGCACGGCGTGGAGGCGGGCGGCCTGTTTGCGCAAGCGCAGGCCGCGGCCATGACCGGCGGCTCCGTGGCGGCCGTGGTCGCGCCGCGGGTGACGGCCGTGGCGGCCGTCGGCGCGGCGCTCACGCTCGTGCTCTCCGGGATGCTGCTCAAGTAGCGGTGGTGGTGGTAGCGGCAGAGTGGTCGTTTGCAACTTGTGTGTGCGTGTGTGATATTAAAGAACGATGCAGTTTGACGAGCTCCCCGCGGACGCGCTGCGCGCCATCTTTGAGCACGTGCCGCTCCCGTTCGTGCTCAAGCGCGTGTGCCGCGTGCTGCGCGACGCGGGGCCCGGCCGCACCGTCACGACCATGGCCGCGGTGACGGAGTCGTACGCGACGCTCACCCTGGCCCTAAAGATGGGGTGCCCCTTCGCGTGGGACGAGCGCTTTGCCAAGAACATCGCGTGGAGCGGCGACCTGCGCGCGCTCATGTGGGCGCGCAAGAAGAAAAACATTCCGTGGGACGAGTACTCGCCCGGCCACGCGGCGCACGCGGGCAACCTCGAGATGGTGCAGTGGCTCAAGAACATGGACTGCCCGTTTGATAGCAAGCTGGTGTCGCGGCAGGCGGCGCAGGGCGGCCACCTGCACATCCTCAAGTGGCTGCGCACGTGGGACGCGCCGATGGACCAGTGGTGCGTCGCGCAGGCGGCGAAGCGCGGCGACCTGGAGCTTGTCAAGTGGCTGGTCGGCATCAAGATGCCCGTCTACCCGCAATGCCTGGATTACGCCGCGATGGGCAGCGGCGTCCGGCCGTGCGGCGAGCACATGGCCATCCTGGGGTACCTGCGCGTGATCGGGGTGCTGTGGAACCCCGACGCTTTCACCAACTCGGTGGGCTCGGCCACGATGGACGTGCTCAAGTGGATGCGCGTCAACGGGTGCGTCGACGGCTACCCCGCGCAAACGCTGATCGCCGCGGCGCAGAACGACCGCCGCGACGTGCTGGAGTGGCTCGCGGACAAGGAGCCGGGGTACGTCTGGCACCCCTGGTTGACGTGCGCCGCGGCGCGCCACGGCCACCTGGAGCTGCTCCAGTGGCTGCACGCCCAGAACTGCCCGTGGTCGGTCGAGACGGCGCGGCAGGCGGCGCAGTGCCGCAAGGACAACTGCCTGGCGATGCTGCGCTGGATGGCCGCCAACGGCGGCCTGCGCCTGCTCCTGCACCGCAGCGTGCCACTGGAGATGGTGCGGGCCAGGCTGGTGGGGACGCCCCACGGGCCGGTGCTGGACTGCATGGTGCCGGGCGCCGTGTGGGTGCACGGGCTCATCCGCTGGCGCAAGCTGCGCGAGTGGGTGCGCAACCGGAGCATCGCGCTATACTGGCGGCGGCTCGTGGCGTGAGGGCGCGCGCGGCGGCATGGCGCGCGAGCTGAACGTGCTCGTGCTGGGCGGCAGCGTCTCGGCCGGCGGCGGCGTGGGCAACGACCCCAGCCGCGCGTGGCACGCCTTCCTCGGCGGCGACGTCAAGCCGACGGTGCACCACAAGGGCGCGATCGACCCCTCCTACTTTCTGCACTGCACGGCCCGCTTCGTGGAGCACAACCACTACGACACGGTGCTCCTCGACCTCGGCGCCAACATGTTCGACGCCACGTGCGAGCAGAGCCTGGTCGACCTCGTCGCGCGCGTGCGCTGCCTCTCAAACGCGCCCTCGGTGGGCGTCGTCAACTGGCCCGGGTTTGTCCGCAACAACAGCACGCGCGTGGCCGCGTGGCGCGCGCGCGCCACGCTCCTCGAGGTGCCGCACGGGCCCGACCTCTACTCGACCGACCGCGTGCACCCCAACGCGCTCGGCCACGCGCGGATCGCCGAGCGCGTGCGCAAGTACCTGGCGCACCCGCCGCACGATCTCGTGCACACGGTCGACTGCCCCGGCGTGCGCCACGAGGAGTGCTACCCGCGGGCGATCGAGATGCCCGTGGCGATGCCGCCGCTCGGTTGGATGCTCGTGGACGACAGCCCCACGCCGCACCTGGTGCACAAGTACGGCTGGGCGTCGACCACGCCCGGCGCCAACCTGACGCTCGTGATTGGCCAGGGCGACACGTGCGGATCCGTGGTGACGCTCGCCTACCTGATGTCCAACTTCACGGGACCCTTTCGCATCGCGTGCGAGCCGGGCTGCGCGTGCTCCAAGGTCCGCACGTTCCACCAGTTACGCGTCTTCCCCTTCCCCGTCGTCGTCGGGAACGAGGAGTGGATGGGCGTGTGCGACGATTGCGATCGCCGCAACATCAAGGTCACGCGCGACACGGCCTTCAACCTGCTGCGCGAGGGCGGCGGCGCGCCGTGCCGCGTCACCGTGACCACGCTGAGCGCGCGGCGCGTGCGCCTGGACGGGCTGTACGTGCAAACGCCAAGCGAGATCTACGCCAGGTACGCGCGGTACTCGCCGCCGGCGACGGCGGAGCAGCGGTGGTTTGGGGCGAACGCGCTCAAAACGGGGTCGTGCGGTGTTTGAAAAAACCCCTTTTCAAATTTCAACACGCTTACGCGGCCTACTCCGTCGCCGTTGTCAGCTGTTGCCGCATGGTCCGGAAGAGCACCTTGAGCGCCGCAAGCTTGCGCACACACGCCTCCTCCTGCGCGCGGACGGTGGGCCCGACCCAGTCGTACTTGGCCGGCCGGCCCGCGCGCCGGACCGGTTGGGGCGGCAGGAAGACGCGGCGTTTGCCATCGTCCTCGCACGGGTGGCGCTCGCCAACCTGGCGCAGGTCGTGCATCATGCCCCTGAGGCGCGCGCGCATCGTTTTGAGGAGAGCATCGTCTACCAGGTGAGGTCGCATCATCGACTGGAACAAGACGATCTGCTCCTTTGAGACGGGGTACTTTGGAAGCGCGTCGTGCTCCTCTTGGACATCGTACCAGGTGTCGTAGTCGTGCGCCGCCCAGTCGCCGTCCGTGGTGGTCTCCACCACGTAGGCGTTGTAGGCGCAAAGGGCGGCCTCGTCCTCCCATTGCGACACGGCCAGGGCGTTCTCCGGGGCGCCCTCCCAGAGCCTGTCCCACACCGAAACGGTGCGCCACGCCTCAGCCGGATCGTCCCAAATATCGTACTCCAGGTTCGGATCGAACGCCGCGCGGAGGAGGAGGAAGTTGTCGCGCAGCGAGCAGCGCGACAGCTTGCTGAACCCCGGCGCGTCAGGGTCGATCCCGAAGACGATGTGCGCGTTGTGCCACAGCGCGCCATTCGGGTCGGTGCACAGGTACTTCGGGTCGACCACCTGAGAGGGCACCAGCGCGAGCGTGCGCAGCTCGCGCCGCATCTCAAAAAAGTGCTGGCACCGACACTGCACGGAGCTGTGGCCGTTCGGCCGCATCCGCTTCCGCGAGGCGACCTGCGTGACGATGCACCGAAACACATCGGCTGGCAGGTCGGAAAGGGGGCTCGACATGTCGCGG
>Ga0315315_10005300_pt1 | contig 11895 bp, 10 predicted proteins | sample M140m3416metaG_FD_203699 | JGI IMG/M metagenome (GOLD analysis project Ga0315315, IMG submission 203699) | Ammonia-oxidizing marine archaeal communities from Monterey Bay, California, United States - M1 40m 3416 | ecosystem: Environmental > Aquatic > Marine > Intertidal zone | place: USA...
AATCACCACAAGCGGACGCGAACCTCCAAAAGGTCGCCAGAGTCCTGCTGTGCTGACTGACTTCATCCCCGAAAATGGTCGCCAGCCCACTCAGCGGCGGACCAAACGACACACTTCGCTACCCAAAATTAGTCAAAAACGTCATGACTGGCTCCGAAAACGTCTCCCCAAGTGAAAAGTCAAATAGCTCCAACTTGACTCCAGACGCGCGCACGCAAGATGCTCTGCCGCAAGGATTTCGCTTCGCCGGGGTGACCTGCGGGATTAAACCGAGCGGCAACCCCGACCTGTCACTCATCATCTCGGACCAACCTGTAGTCGCTGCCGGCGTCTACACGCAAAATCAAGTCGTTGCAGCACCGGTGGTCCTGTCACGTAGCAGAACCCCATCGGACACCATTCGTGCAGTCGTCACCAATAGCGGCAACGCCAACGCGTGCACAGGCGACCGAGGCATGCAGGACGCAACCGAAATGTGCAACCTCGTTGCTGAGAGAGTGGGCTGCCAACCGGAAAATGTACTCGTCATGAGTACTGGAATCATCGGACAACATCTACCAATGGATCGCGTCCGCCAAGGAATCCGGGACGCACACCAGCAAGTCGAGCCCACCCTCGCTGGATTCCTCCGTTCAGCTGAAGCCATCCGTACAACAGACAAGAACCGTAAAACAGTGACGGCGCGAGTGGAAGTTGGCGAGCGGCAGTTTCGCGTGGCTGCAATGGCTAAGGGTGCTGGAATGATTGCCCCCAACATGGCCACCATGCTTTCCTGCATGCTTACCGACGCGCCACTGACAGCGGAAATGGCACAGCAAACACTCTGGCGTGCAGCCAGAACCAGCTTCAATCGGGTCAGTGTCGATGGGCACACCAGCACCAACGACACGCTGCTGCTCTTGTCCAGCGGACAAGGGACACCACTGAACGCAAATGAGCTGCAAATATTTCAGCAAGAACTCACCAAGTTAGCCGTCATACTTGCAAAGCAGCTGGTCGCTGACGGCGAAGGAGCACTTCACGTGATGGCAATTCGTATCGAAGGTGCCGCTGATGAGTCAGCAGCCGAGATCATCGCAAGAACGGTCGCAGCCAGTCCGCTGGTAAAAACGGCTGTCACTGGCTCTGATCCCAACTGGGGCAGAATTGTCTCAGCAGCAGGATACGCAGATGCTGAGATCACACCTGAGAAAACAAGTCTTCAGATCTGCGGCACCACCATCTATCGCGATGGCGCACCAGTTCCTTTCGACGAGCCTGCCCTAAGCGCTAAGATGAAGGCGAGCCCAGAAGTTCCAATCGTCCTGCGTGTCGGGCAAGGCCCAGGGACGGTCGATTATTGGTCCAGCGATCTCACAACCAGCTACGTCGAATTCAATTCTGAATACACGACCTAGGGGCGATGCCCTCGGAAAGGGCAATTCAACTGGGTGCCTGCAATTCGACTGGATGACTGCAATTCGAATGGGGAAAGGTGAAAAAAGTTCGCAATCCCCAGCGGCCGTCGGCTCACCTAAACTCGCGTGGCTGCATTGGAAGCAGCGTTAATCCTCCAGTTGATCGTCATATTGCTGGAACACAAGCGGCAGATAATCACTTACGATTCGCTGCAGCGCTTTGTCATCGGGCGTCAATCGCGTCGAATCGTCGATAAGTGCATCTCCTGCCGCAAGCACAATCGCCGCAAGCACATGCTGAACATCAACGGGATGCGGTGTTGCATCCTCCAGGGCAATCGCCAAATCGAACAAAGCACGACCTGTTGGCCCATCGACGGAAACTTCCCCTGATTCACTCAGGCGAATCCCGACCGCAATTACACGCTCCATGATTCACTTTCCCGCCGCCGCTGCACTCCGTCAGAGCGAATGAGTAGAGCAGCGTTTCGGAGACCTAAAGCACTCACCACGACATCACGGCCGTCGTTGCTGGAGCAGTTGCTTGAGTTCAGCGACAACCTCAGGTTTTTGGGCAGCAACATTTTCAGTTTCCGCCTGCTCTGTGCTGTGATCATAAAGCTCAACACTGCCTTTGTTATGCACAATCAGGCGATAACGATCCGTACGAATGGTCTTGCCTTTTCGAGCGTACGAGATTGCAGGGTGCCCTAAAGCCGAAACGTCTTCAATATAAGGTTTCAGCGAAACACCTGCAGCCTCAGTGGGTGTGGGCAAACCGGACAATTCGCAAAGCGTTGGAAAAACGTCCAGCGATTCCACGATTGAGTCAGTCCGCTGGCCAGGATTTTCCAAACCCTTGTACTGAATGATCAAAGGTGACCGCAGTGATTCCTCGAACAGTGCATGCTTGCCCCAAATCGCATGCTCGCCAAGATGCCAACCATGATCTCCCCACAGCACGATGATGGTGTCATCTCGCAAGCCCAGACGATCCAAGCGTTCGAGCAAGCGTCCAACGAGGGCGTCCGCGTAGGTCACGCAGGCAGCGTAGTGACGACGCACATCTGTGGCAAAGTCTGCATCCGAATTCGGGTTACGTCCCCATCGGTTGTACTTCATGAACTCACCCGACCCGTGCCACGTGGTCACACCAGCTGGTTTTTCGGGGTGCGGAATCGGGGGCAAAACCGTGTCTTTGTATGCATCCATGTATTTCGCGGGTGCTCCAAACGGCAAGTGTGGTCGAATGATTCCAACCGCGAGAAAAAAGGGCTTAGCCGAATCAGCAGCCAACAGATCCATCTGATTCAGTGATTCATCGACAATCAGACCGTCAGGGTAGATTTCATCCCCGCCCTCGACGGACTGAAAAACGTCCATCTCTTTTACGTTCTTTCGAATCTCACCGTTTGCCAGACCGTGCATCGATCCGCGGGGGTGTTGCCATGGTCCGGCAGGTAATAGGTGTCGATCCCAGGAGTCTGGCATTTCCAAAGTTCCTTTGTCATCCCAGTCATCTCCACCACGTCCGCCAGGATGATGTGAAACTTTTCCAACGGAAACGGTGGTGTAGCCATGCGACTGAAACCAACGGGGCATCGTGGGCGGAATATCCGCTGCCTGATCACCCAACCGCTTGGCCCGCTGAAAAAGAGCCCCATTGTCATTGGGGCCGTATTGTCCCGTCAGCAGGGTATATCGAGACGCACCACAGGTCGGAGCCTGCACATAATGTCTACCGAAGATTCTGCCCTGAGAAGCCAATCGGTCGATGTTGGGGGAAGCGATGTAGCGTTTACCGTAACAACCTAGTTCAGGTCGCAAGTCATCAACGCAAATCAACAACACATTCGGATGCCCCTTTGCACTGCTGACAGCACCAGACGAATCGTCAACAGCGACCACTGAACCGACGTGGCAGACGAGCCAGAGCAGCGCGAGCGACAACGCCATGACCGAGCGTATGATGACGGGACCCGCGGTAGGTCCGACCGAGGTGGATACACGCCCGTCGAACGACTGCCTTAGCAAGCATCGCGAGATGCTGTGAGCATCCCGAGCACTGATAGCCCGAGCACTGATAGCCCGAGCACTGATAGCCCGAGCACTGAGAGACTGCATCCAAAACTCCTGAAGCTCAACGGGACAAGACTCAAACTACTTTGCCCGACCGATGTGGAAACCGGGACACCGCTCAGTCAACGTTATCGAAGTCATCGAACTCTTTGAGTCCATCGACGATTTCCGGTTCTTTATTTGCGTTACTTCCAAGGCCAAATTCGGTGCTAATTTCGTCGTCGATTTCGATTTCATAATCGTCTTTATCTTCTTCTTCGAAATCATCATCGAAGTTATCGTCGAAATCATCCTCATCGATATCGTCGAATTCATCGAGATCATCGTCGTCATCGAGATCATCTTGGAACCCGGTGTCTGGATTTGCTTCCTCGTCGTCGGTGAATCCACCATCGTCATCGTCGTCGGTGGCATCCTCAGAGTCACCGCTCTCTTCGGGCTGACTTTCCTCAGCCTCTTCATTGACAACAGGGACCACGGTACCGCCGGCATCCGGCAAGGCAGCGCAGGGAGCGGGAACAAATGAACCGAGAACGGCGTTTGAGGGATCAACAACAGCCATGGGCGAGGATCAACGATTGGAGTCTGCAGGAAAAAATGATGTCGATTTTGGTTTCCTGCCCAGTTTACCAATGCTCCGCCGTCGCGGGAATCGAACTCAGCAAGGAAATGAGAACGTGGGCAGGTTAAAAGATCTTACCCCACCAATTAACTAGGCAGCCCTGGAAAGACAGGAAAGCTGCGGCAAAAACGCAGTTTTGTCCGAGTTTCCCAGTCTGACCGGTTATTTCAACCTGAATGATGACCAATCACCGATGGGAACGGAAGTAGGCAGAGCACAGCTCGCTGGGCTTCCATCGATTTCCGCTGATATCCCACGGGCCACGGACCATTCTTTGCCGGGCTTGGCGGCTCAGCTGGTGGGGCCAGGACCGCGTCACGGCAGCGGGCGGAGCGAGGCGAAGCATTGGCACTGGCCTAGCAGCAATTTCACGCAATTTGTTAGTTGAAAAGTACTTCAGAACTCAAGTTAAAGCCGAGAAACGCGGTGATTGCGTTTTTCTTGCCAAGGAGACCGGAATCCACCGGCTTTCCTTCCTACTCTACATCGCTCCTTGCACCGTTGGCATATTCCCGGAGAACAACCCATGAACAAGCCTCACCCTCTCCGTCGCTTGAGCGTGATTTTTTTACTCGCCTGCGGCTCGCTTGTTGGCTGTGCAAGCCAATATGGCCACATTCTCACCCAGCAGGACAAAAACCTCGTTGGCAGTCACGCTGCTGGTGCTGCAACCTGGAACCCATTGGTCGATGCATCGGTAGCTCAGTTACTGGGACGATGCCCTCCAGCGGTGCAGCCTGCGACCTTCCAAAACGCATCAACATTTGCGAATGCCGCCCCGTCTTTGGAAGGTAACGCATTCCACACAGCCGGTCTGACACCGGGCACTCCCGCCGCGTTGGCAACCGGTCCCGCATCGGTCTGTTTCATCGGAATCGAGAACAAGAGTGCTGAGGAACTCGGTGACTTCAAAGATCAGCTTTACGAGCGAATCGACACTCAGATCAATTCGGCAGAGACGTTTCGAGCAATCAGCCGACGTATGGTTGACGCCGCATTGCTGGAAACCAGACTCCGCCCTGACGCACTCTTCCTACCCGCCAACCGGGCAGCCTTTGCAGCGGCACTTGGGCGACAGGGAGCTCCCGTCGATTACCTGCTTTACGCGACGGTGACCTCGGGAACAACCGACCGCAATAAAAGTAGCCAACGTGATTATGAACTCACGTTGGAAATGGTGAACATGCACACGGGTGAGTTCCTGAAAGAGTCGGCCAAAATCCGCAAGGGTTACAGCAAGAACCGAGCTGGAAAATGGTGGAATTATGGATGGTTCGACCAAGCAGATGGTTGAGCCCGTTGATAATTGCTTGGGTTGGGGCGAGATTCCATTTTGGATTGATGGCTACTAGAAACCGCCCCAGTGTCAAACGCTGCGGTTTCACAGCACTCAACAACAAATGCAGCAGGCCGCGAAAGAAAAGTTACGTGAACACGAAAAGATCACGATCATGTGATCACGTTCCTGAGGATTTCACTGCCAGACGTTCAATAGTGGCGGTACCAAGAGTTTCCACGAGCGAGCTGAACTGTTCGCGACCAAATTTGCCAAGTATCCAGTCATCGCGAAACCACGCTCCCATGACTCCCCGTCAGTTGCACCTCACTGAACTTTTGTTGCTGCTGGTTGCAATTGCGTACTTGCCCGGCTGTGCAAGATCAGTCGCCACCATCAGCTCTGCTCGCCAAGCTTTTGCCGTTGGTGATTTGACGACAGCCTCTGTGACTCTGAAGGAAGTGGCAAGCGAGAATTCAGCAGTAAGAGAGACAGCCGAACTGGACATGGCGGTCATTGAACTTGCGACCGGGTCCCCAGCAGCAGCGGAACGCCGCCTCAGAGCCATCCGAGACCGATTCGATACAGCTGCAAAAATCAATCCTTTCAGCGAAACAGCGGCAGTACTTACGGACGACAACGCAAAGCGTTTCCGTCCGGCAGGGTACGAAGAAGTCATGATCCGAACAATGCTTGCCATCTGCTCACTGGCAGGTGACCAAGTCGATGCCGAGAGCTATACGCTGCAGGCGATCACCCGGCAGTCCAAATTGGCCGCAAAGGCCGACAAACAGGGACTCGACGGTGGAAAAATTTATCAGCCGATCGCGATCGCCCCTTATTTGCGTGGAGTCCTACGGGAAGCAACACACCACGACTACGATGACGCTTCGAGGTACTACCAACTAGCCAGCACGGTTCAGCCCGATTTCACTGCAGCGGCTACCGACATCGCCCGGTCGAAGAGCGGAACCCACAGCGCGAAAGGAAATGGGGTTTTGTACGTCATTTCATGCGTGGGACGAGGACCGATTCTCAAAGAAACGGTAGCCCCCACCACCACCGCAACGTTGGCGATCGCATCTTCTGTGCTGAACTCGGCAACAAACCAAACTCGCAATGATCAGGCGAAAGACAACAGTCCCGAAGCAGACCAGAGCGATCCAGAAGACGTGCCGGCTCTCCCAAATATCGCCTCAGTGAAAGTCCCTGAGGTCGTGATTCCCGCAAGCCCAGTGGCAAGCGTGGGTATCCTTGTCAACGGCAAGCCGATCGGAAGAACGGAAACGCTCACCAATGTGGCGGAACTTGCGATTCGTCAGAACGAGGCAGAGATGCCATGGACAATCGCACGAGCCGTTGTTCGACGTGTGACCAAGGAAACTGCCGTCGCCTCCATCGGCGATGCCATGGGCCTTGAAGGAACCGCCGGTTCACTGTTTCACTTTGCAACTTCCTCAGCATGGAGTGGCATGGAAAAGGCTGACACCCGATGCTGGGGACTGCTTCCCCGAGAGATTCAAGTCCTGCGAACAGAACTGCCAGCAGGATCTCACCAAGTGCAAGTTGTGCCGCTGGGGTGCGAAGGTGGGCTGCTATCTAATGGGGTTCAACAGTCAATTTCCATCAGTAATGGCCGAAACCAATACCTGATCGTGATGGCTCCAACTGCCGAAATGCATGTTGTTTACCAACCGCGAACCAGCAAGGATGAGCGTTCAAATTCAGCCGAACCAATCACCTTCTCGCTAGCGGACTAGCCCCAACTGAACAATGAGGTACAGCACAGGGTCTGACCTGGGACATGATTCGTCACGGCGAACTGAATCACTGTATCTTCATGCACTCTGTCTTCATGCACTCTGTCTTCATGCACTCTGTCTTTGTGCACTCTGTCTTTGTGCACTCTGTCTTTGTGCATAGTGCTGAGACCACTGCATCTGACTTCAAGCAGACGTTACGATCAGCTTGGGGCACGATCGGGCTTTGCAAGTCCGCCACCGAGCGTGCCATCATCCAGTTCCTGCACGGTGCGACCTAGCACGATATCAAAATTCGCCTCCAGTTCACCGATTTTGGATCCTTGGATCGGATTAAACCCGACCAACAACGAATCGCGTGCGGCCTGATTGGAAATCCGTTTGAACAGGAAATCTTTTTGGTTCATCGGATGGCCCTTGACCAACATTTGTGTGGTCAAAACCCGTTGCCCATTCTTGCTCACCCCAAAATGAATATGAGGTGTCCTGCCCGGGTAGGGTACCGGCTTGATCGTGCGGAAAAAGTAGCGTCCCTGACTGTCGGTCAAGTAGCGACCGTACCCCTGAAAATTACCATCCGTCTTGGTTTTATTGCTGGAACCGCTGTGCAGGTAGGCCCCACCGGAATCACATTGCCAAATTTCCACAAATGCATTCCGAATCGGCTGCCCATTTTTTCCCATCACGCGACCGGACAGATAGGTAATTTCACCGACACCTGGACTCAGAGAATCATTGATCAACAGCAGGTCATTATCAGTATCGAGGGGAAGCTTATCTGGATAGAAAGGCCCCTCGACCATGCTGGCTGTTCGCACCAACCCACCAGCGACCTCTTCCGCAAAACAACCGGGAATAGCGAAACCGGCTGCAATCAATGCGGACTTTTGCAACATGGATCGTCGATCCAGTGAATTCAAATACTGCTGCGATGTAGACATTATCGCAGAGATGGATTGTTTCTGACTTGTCATGCGTTTCTTCCTCGTTCAAGTAATCGACACCGTCTGGACACGTGGCAAATCCGAAGCAATCACTGATGCTCAAATTCGCGAATTCAGCCATTTCCGTTCGCAGACTCCCGCTTCACTCTTCACCAGCCGCGAACTGGGATGCTGACAGTTTAATCGTTTCGTCTCAACCCGTATGTCCAGCAATTGCAAAATCAACATTTCGACCAATCGAGCTTCTGCCGCCAAGCGATCACATGTCAAGCAACACCACGAAAAGTACAGTTGAGCCCAACCAATCTAAAAAAATTTTTCGCTGCTTTGTTTAACTCGGGCAAACGGAAGCAAGACTCAAACGGAAGCAAGACTATTGTGCCGCAGGATCACCGCATCCAACATCCTCATGCCATCTACCCTCCGCATCCCCTCAATGCCCCTCGCAGCAAAGACTCAGCACTGTTTTAGCCTGCCCTTGCCCCACAGCCTCATCCCAAGCGACACACTCGAAACCGCATTCCAACAAGCCCATCACCGGCGTGCCTGCCCTGCAGCAAGCTTCGATGGCGTCGAGAAACACAGTCCGATCCGGATGCAAATTCTAATGCGTTGAGTACGCAACCACGCTGACCGATACACTGATCTCCAAGCTGATGCCCTGGTGACCTTCGTCAAACCGTTGGGCCTCGTTAAGCTGGTCACGTAAAAGAGCTGTTGGAACGCGTCACCAAGTCTGTCGTGCACTTGGCGAAAGATCATCACTGTGCCCCATAAGGGAACTGCGAAACGAATGGACATCGCCACAAATCGATCATGGTCACCGCAACAAAGCGCATCCCTCTATGAAATTGACCGCTGGAGCGACGGCTATTTCAGCATCTCCAATGAGGGAACGATCACTGTATCGCCGACAAGAAGAGCAGAGGACGGGATCGATTTGAAGCAGTTGATCGACCGTTTGAAACAGCGAGGGCTTGACCTGCCCATCCTGATCAGATTCAACGGAATTCTGGGCGATCGCTTGAAAACCCTCAGCCATTGCTTCCAAAAAGCCATCGACGATCACGATTACAAAAACAGCTACCGCTGCATTTATCCAATCAAAGTCAACCAACAACGCGATGTCGTTCAGCAGATCATCCAACATGGGCAACAATTTGGATCGGGGGTGGAAGCCGGCAGCAAGCCGGAACTGCTGGCGGTGGTCGCGATGACGGATGCGGATACACCAATCATTTGCAATGGTTTTAAAGATGCTGAATTTATACGCATGGCCCTGCTCGCCCAGCGACTCGGTCGCACGGTCATTCCTGTCGTTGAAAAGGTCAGCGAACTCGATTTGATTCTCAAAATTTCTGACGAACTTGGTGTGCGACCGACGCTAGGCATGCGAGTCAAACTTGCCACCCGTGGTTCAGGCAGATGGCAGGCCAGCGGGGGCTACCGCAGCAAGTTCGGCTTGACGGTTGCAGAGATGCTCACCCAACTGGACCGACTGATTGACCATGGGATGGGCGATTGTTTCCAGTTACTACACTTTCATGTAGGCAGCCAAGTGGGCAACATTCGTCAACTGAAGACTGCAATCATGGAAGCATCACGGATTTACGTTGATCTGCACCGACGTGGAGCCGGGCTAAAATACCTTGATGTGGGCGGTGGCCTAGGTGTCGACTACGACGGCTCCCAAAGTGATACCGATTCCAGCATGAATTACACGGTGCAGGAGTATGCCAACGACGTTGTCTTCCACGTCCAAACGGTCTGTGACGAAGCATCTGTGCCACACCCACAACTGATCTCAGAGAGCGGCCGGGCGATCGCTGCCCATCACAGTGTGCTTGTCGTGGAAACACTGGGGGTCACATCTCAGGGAAACGTCCAAGCGGTTCCGATGCAGGTGCCCGAACACTACGAACAGCCCGTCCTCGACCTGTGGATGACATTCCGCGATTTAACAAACGACAACATTCGCGAATCCTACCATGATGCACAGCTCGCGCTGGACATGTGCATGAGTCTGTTTAGCGGGGGATATTTACCGCTGGAGCAACGAGTCAGTGCTGAGGATCTGTTCTTCTCAATTTGCCATCGCATTCGCGACATGGCAAACGCATTAGGCGATGTCCACGAAGACTTCAAGGAACTCGACCGAATGCTGTCAGACATTTACTTTGTCAACTTCTCTCTGTTTCAATCCATCCCTGACTCATGGGCGATCAACCAACTATTCCCCGTGCTGCCAGTGCACCGACTTGACGAGCAACCAACGCGACACGCCGTGCTGGGAGACATCACATGCGACAGTGATGGAAAAGTAGACCGCTTCATCGACGGTGGCAAACAAAAACGAACTCTACTGCTACACGAACTCCGCCCTCATGAACCTTATCAATTAGCTGTGTTCATGGTCGGTGCCTACCAAGAAATCCTAGGCGACCTGCACAATTTATTTGGCGACACCCATGCGGTTCATGTCGACGTCCACGACGGCAACGCAAAAGTGCAGTCGATTGTCAAAGGAGACACCGTTCGCGAAGTCTTGGGTTACGTTCAGTACGAAGGTCGTGAACTGGTCGACAAACTGCAGGAAGCTGTCGAGGATGCAGTACAACACGGCCACATCAACAACGAACAAGCGGGAGATACCGTTTCCTTCTATGAACAGGCGTTGGAACATTACACGTATCTGTCCAGTCGTGACGAATGAGCATGACACGCTCATGATCAGGCGGGGCAAGCCTCCTCTGCAAGAGAACGAACACACCCCCACCAGCACAGACGACTGAACAAGCTGATACGATCGCGCGAACCTCTCTGACCTGGACCTCTCAGGCCTAAACCTCTCAGACGTGAATTTCTCAGATCCGGAAGTCAACACGGTCAACGAGCTAAGACTACTGGCTTTGGCTCCGGCAAACGGTGCACGATTCACGAAGAGCAAAATGTGCCACAATGCCGTAAAAAACGAGCTTGTGGCTACTGAATGGGGCAAAGCAGCCTTCTAACTAGCACTGGCGAGCCACCGACGAGAATCGTCCAGACCACGCAAAAACTCGTTTTCACCGCCTAAATCCCGCCTCATTGCCACACAAAAACCTGCTCGCTTAGCGCGGACGCTGGCCGACTATGGCTCGCCTGCTACCATATACACAGAGTCGACTGATGCCGATTCTCACGTGAAATCGGGGGCAAAAGCCCCCATCCCCGAGCTTGTCCGTGAATGAAGAAGGTATGGTCGTGGCAAGCGACCGCCGACTTGTAATATCTCCAAGGAGAAACCGTTGCCCAATCTGTATGCGGCCGAATGGCTTTTGCAAATCGTTCAAGTAATCACGCTGGCCATTTTCCCGGTGGTTGTTGAAACTAGCGATGGCGAAAAAATACGCGGTGAATTCAAGGGAATCACTGCCAAGACGCTGTTGATCGCGACCAAAGGAAGTGTGCAAGAATTTCCATTTAACAAACTCGCTTCGATGCAGCGTACCGGGTTCACTCCCAAAGTCCCACCTGCAACGCAAGCGACCCTCTCGAATGGCTCTCGAATCTACGCGGGAGATCTGAAGTTTGACGGTAAGGAAGTGCAATTTGAGCCCCGCCGACAACCTGCTCTGCAGACCCCTGCGAAAAAGATCCGTTCGATACGATTCCGACCCGCTTCTGCTGACACGGACGCCCTCTGGCTGGGTTTGTCCAATGTTGAAAACAATCGAGACTTGCTGGTCATTCGGCGTCCCGGAAACCGCCTTGACCCCCAACAGGGAATCATCCTTGCGATCAATGATACGACAGTCAAATTTGATCTTGATGGAAC
>Ga0315315_10005302_pt1 | contig 11894 bp, 9 predicted proteins | sample M140m3416metaG_FD_203699 | JGI IMG/M metagenome (GOLD analysis project Ga0315315, IMG submission 203699) | Ammonia-oxidizing marine archaeal communities from Monterey Bay, California, United States - M1 40m 3416 | ecosystem: Environmental > Aquatic > Marine > Intertidal zone | place: USA...
AAAAATTGGGAGTTAAGGATCCTTATAATTTTTGCCCTAATCCATTAGAGTCTGTAATGTATAAAAAAATAGATAAGCAAGAATTTACTAATAATAAAATCATAAAAGAATTAGTTAATATAGGTAATGATATTGGCTCTAGTAAGAGATACCAGTCACTAATAAAGAATGGACAGCAGTCTTCAGATAATTTTTTTGAAAAAAATGGAAAGCTTGGTCAACAATTTTTTAAATATGTTTTTAAATTAACCGAAGATTATAAAAATCTTTTTATAGATAATAGATCATCTGGTATCATTAAGCATTGGCCAAGAAATCCAAAGATGAACGGTTGGTTTATCTCTATGAAAAACGAAGGTTTTTTGGAAAATCATAATCATTCAGAGGGTTGGGTAAGTGGCTCAATCTATCTTAAAATCCCAAATAATTTAAAAAATAATGAGGGTGATATAAAATTTTCCAGTTTTAGTAAAGATTATCCAGAAATTAATAATAAAGTTCTATCATCTAAAACATTAACATTAGAAACTGGTGGAATTATTATATTTCCATCCTCACTTTACCATTCAACAATTCCTTTTGAATCAAATGAAAAAAGGATTACCTTTGCATTTGATTTAAATCCATAGGAAAAATTTATGAATAGCGATAATGTAAAAAAAGAAATAAATCATTTATCCAACCTTTTTAATTCGAAATTATATAAAGATGTTGAGATCCATTCTTTAAATTTAATTAAGGTTTATACAAAAGAATTCTTTTTTCAGAATATTTACTCTGCATCCTTAGCTGCTCAAGGTAAGATTAATGACGCAATTAAAGCTTATGAAATAACAATTAAAAATTTTCCAGATGAATTAATTTCTAAATATAATCTCTCTGTAATTTTTAAAAATCAAAATGAAATTATTAGGCTTGAAAAAATGTCTAAAGAAATAATTAAAGTTAATTCAAATTTTTTTAAGGCCTATTTTAATTATGCTTTTGCTTTAAAGTCTCAAGGAAAAGATGATTTAGCCTTAAATGTACTAAAACAATGTGTAAAAAATAATCCATTGCAGAAAGAGGCTCATAATGAATTGGGTGCATTTTTATTACTTAAATCTGAGAATAATTTGGCATTGGAAAGTTTTGATAAAGCCCTTGATCTTGATAAGAATTTTACTTCTGCCTTATTAAACAAAGCAGTCATTTTCTATAATTTAGGTGATTATAAAAAAGCAATAAACTATTATAAAAAAATTGAAATATTAGAGCCAAATAATACAGACAACCTTAATAATTTAGGTGTTGTTTATTCTAATCAAAAAGATTTTGAAAAATCAGTTACTTACTTCGAAAAAGCTTTAGCTTTAAATAAAAATAATCCAATACTATTAAGAAATTTAGCAAGAGATTTAATTTCATTAGAAAAATATGACTTTGAAACTGGTTTTAACAGACATAACAAAGCATTTGATCTTCTTAAAAAAGCCATAGAAATTAACCCTCAATTTGCAGAAGCATATGGATCATTGGCAGTATTCTTTTCAAACGAACAGCGATATGATGAAGCTCTTGAGGCTGTTAATAAAAGCATAGACCTAAAATCTGAATTAGATGTTAATTATTGTAATGCCGGCGTTATTTATAAAAATTTAGGAGATTTTAAGTCCGCTAAAAATTTTTTTCATCTTTCCTTGCAAATAAATCCTTATTATACAGAAAGTCATAGATATTTGAGCAATATAATAGATTATTCCCAGGAAAGCGATCACTTAAACGAAATGAATACTTTGTTATCTAGTAATAAATTAACTAAATCTATGAAAGTTGATTTATCATTTGCTCTTGGTAAAGCATATGAAGATAAAAAAGATTATAAAAATTCATCCATTTTTATTGATAAAGGAAACAATCTTTTTAGATCTTTAAATAATTATGACATTAAAGTTAAAGAAGAGTTAGCTTTTAGTATTAAAGAAAATTTTGATAAAGAATTATTTAAAAATAATACCTTATCAGGAAATTCAAGTATTAGACCCATTTTTATCCTTGGCATGCCAAGATCGGGAACTTCACTTGTAGAGCAAATATTATCTTCGCATTCTAAAGTTTTTGGTGGAGGTGAAATTCAAAATCTTGAAGAGGTAATAAAGAAGGTTTTTATGAAAAATAATTTATCTGATATTTTTGAAATATTAAATTCTCTGAAACCTAATGATAATATTTTTAGTAAAATTGGGGATAAATACTTAGATGAAATTTCTTTAATAAATAATAATAAAATATTTTTTACAAATAAAATGCCTTTTAATTTTAGATTAATTGGTATGATTAAATTATGTCTACCAGGTGCTAAGATAATTCATTGTAAAAGAGACCCAATTGATAACTGTCTTTCCAATTATAAAAACTTTTTTATTTCTGACGCTATGAAATTTTCTAATAATTTAAAAGATTTGGGAAAATTTTATAATTTATATCTTGATCTCATGAAATTTTGGCATGGTATTTTACCAAACTATATTTATGATATTAATTATGAAGATTTAGTTAATAATCAGAAAGATTCAATTTATAGGCTATTAAATTTTTGTAATTTGGATTGGGAAGACACTTGTTTAGAGTTTTATAAAACAAAAAGGGCTGTTGATACAGCTAGTTCTGTTCAAGTTAGAAAACCAACTTATAGTTCATCAATAGACTCATGGAAAAACTATAAAATCCTATTAAAACCTCTTTTGAAGGAATTAGATTTAAAAAATGTCAGTAAATAAAGAAAAAGAAATTGTTAAAAAAAAATTAGACTACCTTATTAATCTTTATGAGCAAAAAAATTTCTCTAATTTAGTGATTGAAGCAGAAAAATTTATAAATGATTATAAGAATAGTACCACTGCATGGAATTTGCTGGCTGTTGGATACAAAGGTGCTGGTAATATTAATAAAGCAATGGCAACTTATGAAAGTTTGTTAAATAAAAACCCTAATGTAGAAAGTTTTAATTTAAATTTAGCTAATATTTATAGTGATTTAGGTCGAATTAATGAATCTATAAGTTTATATAAAAGAGCTATTAGCCTAAACCCAAATTCAATAAATTCTTATAATGGTTTAGGTATTGCTTTTCATATACAGAAAAGATTTGATGAAGCAATAGACGCATATAAAAAAATTTTAAAATTAGATTCTAAGAATGAAAATGCTAATTTCAATTTGGCCGAAACGTATAGAACAATTGAAAAATATGATGAAGCAATTGATTTTTACGAAAATTCAAATCATAGATTAAGTAAATCTCATCAATTAGAGTGTGTTTACAGAGTGAGGAGTAAGGCTGAATTTATTAAGAAATTAGAGCGCGTAAATTTATCTGGCAATTTAGATCCACTAATGGCTTGCTTAAACACACACTCATCAATACGTTACAAATATGAGGATCAAAATCCATTCTGTTTAAATTCTCTAGACTTTATCAAGAAGTATGATTTAAAAAAAGAAGATGGATTTGATAATGACTTAATAAAGAAGATCGTTTTTTTTCATAAAAATTCACAAAGTGATTATATGAGTCAAAGTCTTTTAAGTAATGGAACTCAATCTGCAGGAAATCTTTTCTTATTAAAAGATGATTTTATTCAAATTTTAAAGGATATTATTATAAGTAAGATAGCAACCTATCGAAATGACTTTAAAGGTATCAACAATGGTTTCTTAAAGAATTGGCCAGAAAGAAACCAGTTACATGGATGGATTGTCAGCATGAAGTCAGGTGGTAAATTGGATTCTCATATTCATAAACAAGGTTGGCTTAGCGGAAGTTTATATATATCTCTTCCAAAAGAAAATAATTCTGACTCAGGTAATATTTCTTTTAGTTATAACGGAGGAGGGTACCCAACTGATGGAGTTATATTTAAGGAAAAAATAATTGATATAGATGAAGGTCAGATTGTTTTATTTCCTTCCTCAATTTTTCACAAGACTATTCCGTTTTACTCAACAAAGGAAAGAGTATCATTGGCTTTTGACATAAAACCTACTTTATAATTATTAAAAAAAGATATGGATTTATATTATGAGAAAAGAAATAGATAAAAATAAAAAAATTCAGCTAGAAGCGGATAAATTTTTTTCTAATCAGGATTTTTTAAAGGCTAGAACTTTATATAATCAAATAATCAAAAATGATCCTTCTAATGATTATTGTAATTTTCAACTTTTAATTATTAGCCTTCTAAAAGATGATTTTAATGAGTCATTATCCTTATTAGAAAAAAAAATAAAAAATGACCCAGAAAATTTTGATAAAAACTTTATTTTAGGAAATTCTTTAATAATTCTTGGAAAAGATGCTAAAGCTTTGAAATATTTTGAGAAAGCACTTTCAATTAATGTTAACAGTCAAATAGTCAATTCATTATCCAGCCTTTACTGGCGGTTAGGTGAAAAAGATAGAGCTCTGTCTATTATCATGGATTACAAGCAATCAGGTTTTGATGCTGAAATTCAAACTAACTTATCAATGATGCATTTTGAAAATAAAGAATACTTACTTTCAGTTGAAGCTGCCTCATCCGCCATCTTACTTACCGAAAAAATTTCTATTATTTACCTTGCAGCAGATTTTTTATCAAAATCTTTATATTTCCTTGAAGATGAAAAAATTTCTGAGAAAAATTTTATAATCTATTCAGCATTAGAGCGCATTTTTTCATTTGGTATTGAATTTCATAATTTTAGAAGAGGTTTATCAAAAGTTATTTTTGAAGAGAAATTTAAAAATATAAGCGATAATGAAAAATCGATTTTCTATGAAAAGTACCCATTACTAAAAAGCAGCGCATCTGAAGATAATATTTCTCTCTCAATTAATATATCAGATTCAATCTTTGATAATGATATTTTTATGAGTGTAATTACATCGCCAATTTACGCATCATTCTTAGAACTTAATCTAGTTACTTATATTGAAGCTGAAAGTATTTTTACAAAATTACGAACTCATTTATTAAAAAATATCAAAGCTAATAATTTACCTGATACTAAAGAAATTACTAATTTTCTTATTTCATTAAGTATCCAAAATGAATTTAATGGATATATATGGAATATAAATAAAGAAGAATATAATTTTTTAGAAATTATTAAAAAAAGAATTCATAATGCAATTAAAAAAAATGTATGCCCGGATTTATTTTCATTGATTATTTATGGTTGTTATTTTCCTATAAAAGAGGAAGAAAAAATTTTTAGATATTTAGATAAAAATAAAAAAGTTTTTCCTAAAATTTTCCAAAAATTTATTAATATTCATATCAATATACCTAATGTTCTTAAGGCTGAAAGCAAGACAATTAAATCAATTGGATCGATAAATGACTCAACATCAATAAAAGTTAAGAAGATGTATGAAAGCTACCCCTTTCCTCGCTGGAAAGCAGGAAAATCAAAGATTGAATATACAAATAATGATTCTTTTCGCAGCAAATTAAAGAACAAGGAGCTAGATAATTTTCTATCTATGAAAGATAATAAAGAAATACTTATTGCAGGCTGTGGTACAGGAAAAGAGGCAATTTATATGGCTCAAGAATTTAAAAATTCTAATATAACAGCCATAGATTTAAGTCTAGGAAGTTTAAGTTATGCAAAAAAGAAAGCTAAAGATATAGGAGTCAATAATTTAAATTTTTTTCATTGTGATATTTTAAATGTTAAAAGTTTAAATAAAAACTTTGATATTATTAACTGTAGTGGTGTTCTTCATCATATGGATTGCCCAGAGGATGGTCTAAAAAGTCTTATTGGTAGTTTAAAAAATTCAGGAATCATGAATATTGGTTTGTACAGCAGGATTGCAAGAGAAAGAATTTCAAAAGGAAGAGATATTATTAAATCTCTTAATCTTGAAAACAATAGAGAGGATATAAGAAAGTTTAGGGATTTAGTAAAGAATGAACTTCATGAGTTTAAGCAATTTTTAAATATTAGAGATTTTTTTTCATATTATGAGGTACAAGATTTATTATTTCACCCTAGAGAAGTTTTATTTGATTTAATTGAAATAGAAAAATTACTAAAAGACAATAATCTAAAATTTATTGAGTTTGATCAGAAATATAACGAAGTTAAAAAATTATATCAAAATAATTTTCCTGAAGATGCCCAGCTTAGTTCATTAGAAAATTGGAATTCTTTTGAAATTAATTTTCCTGATACATTTCTTGGTATGTATCAATTTTATATAAGAAAAATACATTAATTAGTTTTTAAAAAACTATTAATTTTTTTCCATAAAATTTTTCTAAATTCATCTCGCTCCATAAAGATTTCGTGTTCAGTTTTATCAAATTCAATAATTTGACTATTTTTTAATCTTTTTTTCATTGCCTTGATTTTATTTGAGTCAACCACTCTATCAAAAGTATTATTTATAATTAATATTTTTAAATCTATATTCTCGGCCCAACCTTTTTTTCTAATAGTTTTAAATCTTTTATTAACGGCTTTAGCAAAAGAATTTGTAACACCCCATAATCTTATATCCGGACATTTTTTAACTAGACTAAGGGTTCTTTTATATCTTATGGGATCTGTAGTAAGATCATTTTCATTAAAAGGAGTTTCTTTACCCATATTTGGTTTCGATCCAAGAAGATAATCACTATCTTTCCTGAATAAATTCATTAATGAAGACGCAGCTCTTAAAAACCTTTCGTTTTTAAACCCAAGCATTGGTGCTGATAGAATTCCTTTTGAAAATTTTTCAGGATGATTATAAAAGGCTGAAAGCATTAAGCACCCGCCCATAGAATGGCCAATTCCAATAAGTGGTTTAGGAAAATTATCTTCAATTATTTCATTTAAAATAAATTTTATATCGTTATCATGCCTATCGTAATCCTTTATATAGGACTTATGAATATCACTTATTTGATGATCAGACATTCCTTGTCCTCTCCAATCAAAGGCAATTACACAATATTTTTTATCAAGAAATTCTTGAATAGTTTCAAAGTACTTTTCAATAAATTCATTATGTCCTTGCTGTAATAGAATTGTACCGTTTATTTCTTCTGATTGTGCCATCCAATGGCATACCCTTATTTTTATTCCATCATCCATAGTTACAAAATATGAATTAATACCTTTTGGAGCCTTATAATCGTCAAGCTCTAAGTAGGGTGCTTTTATATATTTTGATGAATCAAACTCTACCATAGTCATCCTCAAGTCTAATTATGTCATCTTCCTCCAGATTTTCTCCTAACTGAATTTCAATAAAAATAAGCTCTTCTTCACCTATATTTTCAATCCTATGTATTGTATTTTTTGGTATATAAATATGCTCTTTTTCTTTTAGAAAATGCTCTTTATTATTAACGATAATTTTACTTTTACCTTTTACTATTTGCCAAAATTCAGATCTTTCCTTGTGTTTTTGAAGAGATAATTTTGAATTTTGAAGAACTATTATTTCTTTTATTTGATAGCCATTATTCTTTGCAATTACATGGTAATTACCCCATGGTCTTTCTTCCACATTACCTAAATAATTTTTAGTAAGCTCACTACTACTCTCTATTTTTTCTTTTCCACCAACTTCAAATTCAAGGCTGATATTAAGTTCTTTGCATATAGCAGCTTCGTAGATATTTTTAATACTACTTCTATCACCGCCATTGCAATAGCATATCTTTTTGTTGGAGTTTTTGTTAACAAACTCTTTAATTGCTGTACTACTACTTTTTTCACTAGTTTTTTGAATAATTACTTCTGCAATACTATTGAATTCTTCTAAAATTTCTTTTCTTTGATTTTGATTCATAAAAGGTTTACCTTTTTTCTTAATAAGCCACTGATCATTATTTAGAAGAACCACAACTTTAGTAGCTAATTTTTTTGCATCTTGAAACATTCTTAGATGCCCAACATGAACTGGATCAAATCCACCGCTTACCAATGCATAATCATATTTCTTTTTCATTCTATTCCTATCGGCCTGAATACTAATAAATAATGATTAAAATGCCTAACAAATATTGACATATTCATAATATCAATCTAGCTTCCCGACACAAATAGGAAAAAAATTATGAAAGTTAGAAATTCATTAAAATCCTTGAAAGGACGCCATAGAGATAATCGCATAGCGAAAAGAAAAGGGCGTATGTATATTATAAATAAAACTAATCCTCGTTTTAAAGCGCGCCAAGGCTAGTTAATAATTATTTTACTGTAGTTACTCTTATTAGATTTGTTGTTCCTTCAACTTTAAGAGGAAGACCAGCAGTTATTATTATTTTGTCACCTGAATAAGCTAATCTACTCTTTTTTACGGTAACTTTTGTAGAATTTATCATTTGTTCAAGGTTTTTTTCATCTTTTTGAAGTAAACATAATACACCCCATGCTAATGAGAGCTTTCTAGCAGTTTGAATTATAGGAGTAATTGTTAGGATAGTTTGACTAGGCCTAACTCTAGAAACCTTGATACCAGTTGAACCTGACTCAGTATAACATACGATAATTGGTGATGATAGCTCATCAGCGAGAGTTTTTGCAGCAGTAGCAATAGCATCAGGTGTTGTATTTGGTGTTTGTTCAATTTGATTGGCAATAATGCTGTTATAGTTTTTTTCGTTTTCTGTGCTGAAAGCAATTTTATGCATCATTTTAACGGTTTCAACAGGGTAGCTTCCCGATGCTGACTCTGCTGAAAGCATAATTGCATCTGCGCCTTCAAAAACAGCATTAGCAACATCTGATACTTCGGCTCTAGTTGGAGTTAAAGATGATGTCATGGACTCTAACATTTGAGTAGAAACAACAACAGGCTTTCCTTTAACTCTTGATGTTCTTATTATTTTCTTTTGCCAACCAGGAACTGTTTCGATTGGTAGTTCAACCCCTAAGTCACCTCTTGCAATCATAATACCATCTGCAATTTCACATATTTCATTAATATATTTTAATGCTGATGGTTTTTCAATTTTTGCCATTATTGAAATTTTGCTATCACATAATTTTCTTAATTCTTTTACATCAGATGGCTTCTGAACAAATGATAGAGCTATCCAATCAACATTTAAATTTGCCGCGATTTTAATATATTTTTTATCTGCACTTGATAATGCTGATGTTTTTAAGTCCGATTGGGGAAGGTTTACACCTTTTTTTGATTTAAGTATTCCTCCCTGTATAACTTTAGTTCTTATCAAGTTCTTTTTTATGCCTGTAATTTTTAAATGGATATTTCCATCATCAATGAGAATTAAATGTCCTTTTTTTACAGAATTAAAAACCTTACTATTTGATAAATAGACCCTTTTATTATTACCAATTGCTTTTGAATTATCGAAAATAAAAGTATCCCCTTTTTTTAGACTGTTATTTATTTCACTAACATTCCCAATTCTTATTTTAGGTCCTTGCAAATCTACCAATATACCAATTGGTTTTTTAATTATTTCTTCAGCTCTCCTAATTCTATTTATATATTCTGCTAAATCATTTTCACTTAAATGAGAGCAATTTAATCTAAATGCATTTGAGCCTGCTTTAGAAAGTTCTATTATTTTCTTAATTGTTTTTGAAGAAGGTCCTAAAGTTGCAAGAATCTTTGTTTTTCTTTGTATAATTTCTTTATTATTCATGTTTATCTTGTAACAGATTCATTTTAATTTTGTTAAAATCTTTTGTTAAATAATTTTTTGAAAAAATATTGGCTGAATGATAAAAACTCAAAACGAAAATAAAGATAGTAATTTTTTAATTATTTGTGATCATGCATCAAATAATATCCCATCAAACTATAATAATCTGGGTTTGGGTAAAGATATTTTAGATACACATATTGCCTATGATATAGGTGCAAAAGAGGTCTCAATTCACCTATCAAATATTCTTGATTGTCCATTAGTAATGTCTGATTTTTCAAGATTATTAATAGATCCAAATCGAGGAATTGATGACCCAACTTTAATTATGAAGATATCTGATAATAGTATAATTGAAGGCAATAAGAAGATCTCTAACTTTAAGAAAAATGAGGAAAAAAATTATAGGATAGAAAAATATTATGATGTTTACCATAATAAAATTTTGGAATTAATTAATTTAAAAAAAAATAAAAAAAAATATCTTGCAGTTATTTCAATTCATAGCTTCACACCCTTTTGGCAAAATAAAAAAAGAGATATTGATATTGGTATTTTATGGGACAATGATTATCGCCTTCCAGAGATATTTTTTAATTTTTTTCTAGATAATCATAGAGAATTAACTATTGGTGATAATAAACCATATTCAGGCAGACTGAAGAATGATACAATATATAAACATGCAACAATGAACGGGCTTTCAAATATACTAGTTGAAATAAGACAAGATTTAATTTTAGAAAAGAATGGTCAAGAATTTTATGCTGACTTAATTTCAAAACCATTATTAATTAATAAAGATAATTCTGCTTTATTTGAACAATTTTTTTGTTCATCATTGGCTTTGTGAGTTTAGGAGGTTAAATTGATATCTGATAAAAAAATTGAAATTCAAGCTGCAGCTTTTAGAAAAATAGTTAATCACTTTCAAGAAAGAACTGATGTTCAAAATATTGATATTATGAATCTGGCAGGATTTTGCAGAAATTGTTTATCTCGGTGGTATCAGGAATCCTCTCTTGAGCTAGGAGAAGAGATTTCAAAAGATGAAGCAAGAGAACTAATATATGGGATGCCGCATAAAGAGTGGAAAGAAAAATATCAGAAATAATTTATTTTCTTTTAACTAATTCATGATAAATAAAAAAAAGACTAGAAAACTATATTTTTTTAACGTAACTAATATAACCCGACTTTTTAAAAGATAAGATAAATGAAAATATATATTGTTAAAGAGAACTCAGCTGATGAGAGGCGTGTATCCTTAGTTCCTGATGTGGCTAAGAAATTCATCAAAGATGGCTTTAATGTATTTTTAGAGAAAGATGCTGGTCATTTAAGTAAATTTACTGATGAAGATTATTCATCTTTAGGTGTTAGTATTGATAATGTGCAAGAAAATATTTCTGACGCAGATGTGATTTTTTGCGTAAGAATTCCTGATGATAATATTATTAATAAAATTAAACCAGGAGCATGTTTAGTTGGTCTTTTAAATCCTTACGACAATAGAGATAAATTAGAACTTTTATCAAAAAAGGGTATAAACGCTTTCTCAATGGAGTTAATTCCTAGATCACCAAGAGCACAATCAATGGATGTTTTGTCCTCCCAGTCCAATTTGGCAGGATATAAAGCGGTAATTAATAGTGCATCTTTATATAACAAAGCAATGCCAATGATGATGACAGCAGCTGGTACAATTGCTCCTGCAAAAATTTTTATTATGGGGGTTGGTGTTGCTGGTTTACAAGCAATTGCGACTGCAAAGAGACTTGGAGCTGTAGTTTCAGCTACTGATGTTAGAAGGGCTGCAGGTGAGCAGTGTGAGAGTTTAGGCGCTTCTTTCATTATGGTTGATGAAGAAGAGGACTCTGAAGACTCAGGCGGGTATGCAAAAGAAATGTCAAAAGATTATCAGGAAAGGCAAAACAATCTAATTTCTGAACATATAAAATCTCAAGATATAGTTATTTGTTCAGCTCTAATACCTGGAAAAACTGCGCCTACTTTGTTGACTGAAGAGATGGTTAAATCAATGAAATCAGGCTCTGTAATAGTTGATATGGCAATTGAAAGAGGTGGAAATTGTGAACTAACTAAGCCAAATGAAAATGCTGAAATTGAAGGTGTTACAATTATTGGTGATATGAATATGATAGGTGGATTAGCGCCTGATGCTTCAAATTTATATTCTCGGAATCTTTATTCATTTTTATCTTTGTTTATAGATTTAAATTCTGATGA
>Ga0315315_10005303_pt1 | contig 11892 bp, 5 predicted proteins | sample M140m3416metaG_FD_203699 | JGI IMG/M metagenome (GOLD analysis project Ga0315315, IMG submission 203699) | Ammonia-oxidizing marine archaeal communities from Monterey Bay, California, United States - M1 40m 3416 | ecosystem: Environmental > Aquatic > Marine > Intertidal zone | place: USA...
AGAGGAAGAGGAGGAAGAAGAAGAATCGGAAGAAGAACAGCCCGAGGAAGAACAGCCAGAGGAAGAACAGCCAGAGGAAGAACAGCCAGAGGAAGAACAGCCAGAGGAAGAACAGCCAGAGGAAGAACAGCCAGAGGAAGAACAGCCAGAGGAAGAACAGCCAGAAGAAGTCCAAGAAGAAGAATCTGCCCCTGTTGAGGAACAAGTTCAAGAAGAAGTAACTGATGTTGAAGAAAATTCAACTGAAGTTACATCTCAAAATCAAAGTGATTTAGAAAATCGTGTTAAAGTTTTAGAAGAAAGACTTGAAAGTTTACTAGAAATTTTAAAATGCACATCTAGTGGTGCTATGAGAATAAAACTCAATAATTAATAATTTTTTTTTATTTATTTTATTTATTTGCTTAGTTCGAGTAAGCAAGACCACCCATACCCGACATAATACGAAGGACATTGTAGTTTACAGCGTATATAACACACTGGGATTGTACTGCTGCTGAAGAGACTAATTGGGCATTATCAATGCGCGAGAAATTGCAAGTCCCGGATGGTTGATGTTCTTCCGGTTTGAGGGCAAACGAATAAACACAAATACCATCATTTGCTTCACCAACACCGGCGACCACTGAGGAATTAATACCACCATATCCACTGTGGGATTCCATTACCTGTGTTCTAGCGAAATAAGACTGAGCACGTGCTGCAAAACGGTCATGACCATTTAATTTAAGTTGGTATGTTTCGGTTGAGTTCGCAATCGGGGGTTGTGTCGCCGCATAGTCCAAAGAACCGGAGCCCGCAACAGAACGGGTCCAGATTAATTCTTTAACTGGATGATTGAAGTTGAGATCATTCGACGTAGACGCGCTTAGAGATTGTTCCTGAACCTGTTCAATTAAGTATTCGTGCGATACCTGGGCAAAGCGTCTTCTTTCATCTGTATCAAGGTAGATGTAATCGCACCATAATTTGTTAACCGGGCTAGCGGTGAAAACAGTATTATGTGCGTGTTCTAAAATAACTTTAACTTCATGATATTGAAGGGCGATGAGCGGTAGTGCAAGACCCGGGTTACGGCAGAACCAAAAGTAAAGAGGGACAGTAAAGTTGCACGCGATGCCCGCGGCACCGTCAATACCACCCATACCGGTTGTTCTCTGGAATTTAGTTAAACCGGTCGGGGCGGCGGTGGAATTGGTAGTTAGAGTGGCGGTTGTTCCTAGTTGATTTTCTTGTGATAGTTCAGACCATACCTCCATCCATAATCCGGTATGTTTATCAATTTTCTGTCCACCGATTTCAAGTTCAACAGATTTAACAACGGAAGCACCTGGGTTAAGTGTATCAGCCGACGTTCCACCAACTTCAAGGTACATTCTGTGGACTAAATCACCATTGCGTGAAATAGTGGCCGTGCAACGACCATCAGAACCAGTGGCAGTACCATTCCAGGTCTGTTCGATGGCTTCCATCGAGAAGTTAGTGTGTCTGCGGTAGACAACCTTAAAGAAAGTGATTTGTGGGTTACCCGTAAGGTAGATATCCTGAGCTCCATAAGCGACAAGTTGCATTAATCCTCCTCCCATTGTTTTTATAACTTATACTTAGAAAAAAATTTCAGAAAAATACGTAAATTAAATCAAAATACTTAATAATTAAAGAATATGAAAATTCTTTAAAATATATTGTAAAAGATACAAGAGAAAATAAATAGTTTAAGAAACTTAGTTAGAGTACGCTAAGCCACCCATACCAGACATGATACGGAGGACGTTGTAGTTGATAGCGTAGATATTAATAGAGCCGGAGGAGCCGGTTGCTGCACTGAAATTTAACTTCGCGTTATCAATACGAGAGAAGTTACAGGTTCCAGATGGTTGATGCTCTTCGGGTTTGAGAGCAAAGGAGTAAACATTAATATCCTTAGCTAACTGAGAGCAGCGTGATTGTGGGTCTTGTGCGCGACCAACAATAGCTACACTAGTATTATCCGCAGCTGTTAATGCAGGTAATCCTGGGGTTACAGAGAAGACAGTGGATGAAGTGGCGACAGTAACTGAATGAATACTTATTTTTGCACCGGTTGCGCCTGCGCCAGCAGAATCAACAACAGCAATTTGAACTAAATCTCCTACTTTAGGAATAGTGTCGCCCGAAACAGCGGTCCCTAACGTTACAACAGACACACCACTCCCCTCAGCGGCAATACCTATTTCACCTGCGTCGGGTGTAGCATCTGAGAAATCAGCATTTTGAACAATTTCTAAAGGAGTAGTTAATAATTGTGGTCTTTCAGTTTCCTTAATATTGAATCCTGGGACAGAAGTGTGGTAATCGAGAGGCTGGCGAACCTGGAAGTATTCTCTGTCTTGTTCAGCAAAACGATCATGACCATTGAGAACTAATTTAGCTCTTTGAGTAGTAATGTCAGCAGATGTATTTGTCCAGAGTAATTCTTTAACTGGGTGATTAAAGTTAAGGTTAATACTTTGAGTAGCTCCAGCACCGGTTTCTTGTTTCTGTAACTGTTCAATTAAATATTCGTGGGAAACCTGGGCAAAACGACGACGTTCATCAGTGTCAAGGTAGATGTAATCGCACCATACTTCACATGTAGCAGCCGTTGTCAAGGCACCACCATCTCTCCCAAGATTGGCGAGAGTACCCCATGTAAACTTAAGTTTAACCTCGTGATACTGAAGGGCGATTAATGGTAAAGCGAGACCTGGATTACGGCAGAACCAAAAGTTAAGAGGAACCATAATAGATTGTTGCGATGTTCCTCCAGCCGAAACCAAAGCATTATTGAAACCACCCGTAAGGTATTTATATCCATCTGATTTAGAATTGGGTGTGGTTAATTCAGCCCAAACTTGATTCCATTCTTCATAGTGACGGTCAATGCGTTGACCACCAATTTCAAGTTCAACTTCAGATATTAATTTATCACCTGAAATACCATCAACTATGTCTTGATCGCAACGGACATAAACTTTGTGGACTAAATCACCATTGCGAGAAATGGTGACAGTTCCCGAACCACCAGCAGTTGTTGATGCGCCGTTAATCGTTTGCTGAATAGCCTCCATCGAGAAGTTAGTGTGTCTGCGGTAGACAACCTTAAAGAAAGTGATTTGTGGGTTACCCGTAAGGTAGATATCCTGAGCTCCATAAGCGACAAGTTGCATTAATCCTCCTCCCATTGTTTTTTATACTTATACTTAGAAAAAAAATTCAGAAAAATACGTAAATTAGATAGCATATGCTAATCCCCCCATTCCTGACATTATTCTAAGAACATTATAATTAACAGCATATATATTACTGATTGTACCTGGTGAGCTTAATAATAATTTAGCAGCATCAATTTTTGAGAAATTACAAGTTCCGGATGGTTGATGTTCTTCGGGATTAAGTGCAAATGAATAAACAAATATATCACGACTTAATTGAGAACACCTTGACATAGGGTTTACTGTACGTCCTATTACACTAGCCACCATACAATATTTTGCGGTGACTAAAATACCGAGGCTTGGTGATATTGTAATTGTCGCATATGTACTTGAATTCCCTGATGGACGATCATCTAGATTATTCGCAATTGCGGTTACAGTTGTCAATCCACTATGGGCTTCGAGTCCTAAATTAGTTTCATTTTCATTTGATGCTGAATCTGGATCCTTAATATTAACTGAAACTTTTAAAACATCACCAACTCTTATATCAAATGCTGGTTGACCCGTACCTTTTCCAATTGTAAGTGTTGATCCTGATAAAAAAATTTCATTTTTTTCATTTACATCCCCTGATGCATCAGTACATAACATTTCTCCTGGAGTTTTTGCCACACCGGAACTATTTAAACCATCTGCTGATGTTAACGGTAAAGGTTTTGTTAATAGTTTTGGAGATTCATATTCTTTGATATTGAATCCTGGAATAGACGTATGGTGAATATAAGGTTGTTTAATTTGAAAATATTCTCTATCCTGAAATGCTAAGCGATCATGTCCATTCAGTTCTAATTTCATTTGTTGAGAAAGTACTGTATTTGCTTCAGTCGTGCTTGTCGGTACAGTCCATATTAGTTCTTTAATAGGGTGATCAAAGTTTAATTTGAAACTACTTCTTGATGTCCCTTCAGCTTGAATTTGTAGTTGTTCAATCAAATATTCATGTGAAACTTGAGCAAATCTTCTTCTTTCATCGGTATCTAGATAGATATAGTCTGCCCATACTCCTAATGATGGAGTTACGGCCCCTCCACCCGAACGACTTATTCCATCACTTGCTGCTCCACTTCCCCAAGTAAATTTTAGTTTAACATCATGATACTGAAGGGCAATAATAGGTAATGATAAACCTATATTTCTACAGAACCAGAATTGTAATGGGTACATAATTGTTTGTTGAGATGTTTCTGATTTTGTGACTAATGTATTTGTGAAAGACCCTGTCATATACTTGAAACCTTCTGATTTTGAGATTGGAGTTGTTAATTCTGTCCATATTTGATTCCATTCACGATAATGTTTATCAATTCTTTGACCACCAATCTCAATTTCAACATCTTCAATTAAATAATCACCATTAATACCATATGTTGAATCTTGATCACAACTTACATATATTTGACTTAATAAATCTCCATTCCTTGTTATAGTGACACTTCCATTTGTAGTATATGTATCTGATATTGTTGATGAACCACTAATAGTCTGTTTTATACATTCCATAGAGAAATTCGTATGTCTTCTGTATACTATCTTAAAAAAAGTGATTTGTGGGTTTCCTGTTAAATAAATATCTTGTGCTCCATAAGCTACCAGTTGCATTAATCCACCACCCATTGATATTATATATTAATAATATATTATAAATAATATATTCTAACTATACGAAACTATTTAATGAATTCATCAAATAATGATTGTGTAATTGTTTCATCTTTTTCTAAATCAAGTACTTGTTTTACAGGATTCATAATTTGATTTGAAATATAGAATGGATAATCAATTTGAATTTTATTCTCTCTAATAAAATCAGGATGTTCAATTCTATCACCTTGTAGGATGTTTCTTTTCTTAAATTTAGGTTCACCTTTTACTTCTATCTTCTTATATTTTATCCTTCCATTTTTAAACTTTCCATCTTCAACTTTTTGAAATGCTTTTTTATAACCAGTTATAATGGGTGTTTCATCAACAACCCGATACATAAATGGAATCCTATCATTCGGTTTAGGTTTATCACCTGGATTTCTTTCCGCCATTCTATCTGCTAGAACTTTATGGGCAATACCATCTGGATTTTTATAATATGCGGAGAGTGATTTTGAAATAATAAACATGCTATCATCCATTTTACCCTGAGTAATTTTTTGTAAAATATCTCTTAACCATTCCATAGCTAGATCAATACTCCTTTGATTCATTATAATTTCAATTATATTACCAAATACATATTTAACAATTGCTGCGTTATCCCTTCTTTTCATAACAATACCCATTGAAGTTCTTTCTTTTAATTTTTCAGATGAATATTCATATTTATCACCTGTATATCTTTTCTTTGAAATAAGAATGAAAGGGAAGAATGTTTTTTCATATTCTAGATCCTGTGGTTTAGTTAACATATTTTTCGTAATCCATTTACCTGCTTTTATTCCGCAATCAATACAATATTGAAGGGCTTCTTTCCCTTCTAATATTTTACCTGTTTCTTTATCAACCCTTGAAAACTTGACGAAGACAGAATCTGTATCTCCATAAACAATAATAGGTTCTTCATAACCTTCATTTTTGGCCCAATCTTTTACACCATTGCTAGCATCATCAATTCTTTCTCTTCCAATTGCGGTTGTACAAGCCGCAATTTTTTTAAAGAAGATTGAGCTCGTTTTTGCTCCCATTTGACCATAAACAGAATTTGCTGTTACTTTATAAGCTAATTGTAGACCATCAAGAACTTTCTTTTTATCTTCATTATCTGTTTCTTTAATTTTCAGACGAGTTGCTTTCCTTTGATCAAGGAGTGTTTGAAGGATTGTTGGAATAATACCCCGATTATTGGATGGTTTTGCGAAATAACATGTTGTTTTTGTATCTTCTTTTTTTTTATGCATTGTTTTACCTTTTAATTCATATGAATAATCATCGTATGAAATAATATTATGTGGGATTTTGTCAATCCATTCAAACTTCCAGGGAGTTTTATCAATATCTTCTTGTGTTCCAATAAATGTTTCATGGGATAGATTCTTTTCAATAATAGAACTTGGATATAGAGATGCATAATCCAGTACAGAAACGGGATCATCTAAATAAATTCCTGGAGTAGGTTCTAATACAATAGCTCCTTCAAATCCATCATCCATTTTTTCTCCATTATAATTTTTGAGTGTTGGAATCCTTGTATTTTCATTGGAACAAGTCTTTACAACTAATGAACTAATCTTAATTCCTTGTCCACGAAGGAAAATATAGGATAGAGGTACAGATGATACATTCGCCATACCCATATTATTCGGAATTATATCAAGAAGTAATAATAGATGAATACATAGTTCACAATCCATAATACAATATTTAGCAATCTTTGCTCTACCTTCACTCCCACCATTTTTATGGAAATCAAAGATTTGTTGTGGTGATACATCGTCCTTTGCCAAGCACCATTCATAATAGATTAATTCTTTTTTATATTTCTTAATCTTAATTCGTTCTTTAATTCCGATGATATTTTTTTTTTGTCCCAAATGAAGGATCTGAAATTTTTTACCATCTTTATATTTCACTAATCCATATTTTGTATGGATGTTAATTGTGATATAATCATTTTCTTTGAGGTTTCCTAGGTTAGTTGTGAAGAGGAAGTTAATATCTAAATCACCTTTATGCCTTGTCTGTGTTTTAATCTTCCCTTTCATAAAATGTGAAGAAACATTATCTAATTTATATGAATCAAGTGAATGTCCTTTTTGAATTTCTTTTTGAATGTCAAAAAGAACACGACCATCCATTGAGATATAATTTAGTATATTATCACCTAAACCGGATGAACTTAATTCTTTCTTCACAACCTTACAACTTTTTTCCCAAAATTTGTTATAGTCTTTTGAAGATGTTTTTGCTTTTGATAATTTATCAAGTGATTTAATACGATCGGAATCACGATTCCTCATTAATCTACCTAAACGATAAAATGAATGCCTTGGACAACGGTCATTACAATATCTTCCACAACTACTGTGATGAGGGAATAGATAATCAACTCGTTTATTGATATAATCGAAATCAAAACCAAATATATTATATCCTGTGAGTAGATCTGGATTATGATAGAGTATTAAGTCTTTCCATTTTAATAGTAGTTCTTCTTCTGATGAACATTCATAGACATTCACATTTGGAATATCATCGCATACTTTTTCATTTGGTTTATCTTCATTTCCAATTACAATGATAGAACGATCATAACATTCTGTTTCACCATATTTATGAAAGACAGTTCCAATTTGTATGATTGGATCACCTTTGATAAGTATTTTTTCATTTTTATCATTCTTGATATTATTAAGTATTTCAGTAAAATTGTTAATCATTGTTTCCCTTTTTTTTGTTGACGATTTAGAGTCATCAAGTTGTTGAATAAATTCTTCAGTAAATGTTTCTTTTAGGTCCTTAATGCTATTTTCAGAATATTTCCCATTGATTGTATAGATTGATTGAACATTATCCGATCCTCCATTAAAAGCTTCCTCTATACAGTTAATAAGGAAGTTTTTCTTCATATTTATACTATTTTGTGACATACTTAACCGGAAATAAGATTCATGAATATCAATTACAAGTTTTTTAAAGTCCTTTTGTGGATTGGGAAAATCACCGTGCGATGAGTCACATTCAATATCAAATGAAGCTGTTACAAACTTCGCTGTGTCTTCAGATTGATAATTACTAATATAAGAAATCGGTATATATCTTAATTCAATATCAACATTAAAATATTTTTCATCATCTTCAATCTTAAATATATCACTTTTAAGGTCTATTTTTACCCATCCACATGGTTGAATATTTTTTTCATGGAGGAAACGTAACATAGGATGTATTTTTGATTCATAAAGATTTGCAATACATTCACAATTATGGTTTTGATCGAACCATTTGCATATCCTATCATCATTAGAGTAAATTGGTTTTTTCCCCTTATAACCTATAATAATCTTTTTAGACTTTATTGATGATAAATTAACTTTGTGAAACTCTTGAATCGCACTTGTACATCTTTTAAGTTCCATATAACTTTTGAATGAAATTTTTGCGAATCTATATTTTTTTATTTGATTATAATCATTATCATAATTATAACCGTAAAAGTTATAGGATTGTTTTGTTTCAAGTAATTCTTGAATATAATTACCATTCCATATTGCTTTACTATCTGGTTTATGACTTGAAATAAAGTTTTTAATTATTTTAAGAAAGTTTTGTAGTGTTGAATCACCCCAATTATTTGGGATCCTTAAATAGAAGAATGGTCTATATCCTGTTACACTACAAACAATATTTTCATTATTATTTGTTTTTCCATAGAATGTTATAATAAATTCTTTATCCCAATAATTTTCATTGATTGATAGATCATCGGATGAAATATCAATGATCTGAAAACTTAATTCCATTTATAAATGGATATAGTAATGTTAGTTTAAATAACTTATTTATAATAATCAAATTTTAATATAAGAATTATATATATATATTTATGGAGGAGTTTCTATTATTTTTCTTGAGTATCTTTGTGTTTTTCATCCTAATAAATAAATTATTTAAAAATGGAGAAGTAATTACTATTAAATCCAAACTTGATGGGAGAAACTATATTGTCCGTAAGTTACCGGATGCTATTAAAGCAGCTGATAAATTAGCCACAATCAATAGTAATGTTCAAAAATTAATTAGCACACTTAATACAGGTAAGAAAGGTGTATCAAAATTAAAATCAAGGTATAATCCAAATACTTTATCTGAGACAGGTATTGGGGCAAAATATACATCATATTCAGTGAATAAAGGTGAGAAAATATCAATTTGTGTCCGTCAAACAGATGATTCATTTATTGATGATAATACAATAATGTTTGTTGTAATTCATGAATTAGCTCATGTAATGTCTGAATCTATTGGTCATACAAAAGAGTTTTGGGATAATATGAAATATTTATTAGAAGAAGGAGAGAAAATAGGTATTTATCGACCGGTTAATTACAAAGAAAATCCTCAAACTTATTGTGGAATGGAAATAAACTCAACACCGTATCATTTTTAAAAATAATATTTCTATTGATTATAATATGGGGAGTTTTTGTAATATTTATACTCGTAAGAAAATAATGAAATGTATCTCTCAAAACGAAAATAAATGTTATTTATTTGTTGGGAGATTAGGTAAAATTTATCCTCAAATAAAGAAAATAATAAATAATAAAAAAGAAGATAAAGATATATTTGAAGGTATTATAGATAAAAATATAATTCAACTCTATGAATATATTCAAGGGATAAAAGATACCGATGATATTGAAAAAATGAAACTGAAAATTATAGAAGAACTCTATCTTAATGATTTCCCAATTGAAAATATTGAAATTGTATATGAGAGTTTATATGAAGATGAAACAAATGAAGTAATCTTAAATAAAATATCTTTCTATTGTCTTAATAATACTTTCTATCCATATATTTATGTATGGTGTTATGATGATTATAAAAATAAGAATCTACCAATTGGATTTGAATATGAAAGTGATAAAATAGAGTATATTGATTTCTTTGATAAGAAACCAAGTGATGTAATTGATACTAATTTTATTAATAGTAATGGTGATAGAATACCAAATCAGATACTTTCACATAATTTAGAATTATTTGAAAATAATAATATTCGTGATAATGTTTTATACTTCTTTACACTTCCTGAATATTTAAAACAACATGACCTTTATGATAAATTACTTTCATTGAATTCTAGTGAGATACAAAAAGATAGAGATATCAATACAATTGTAAATGGTGTATTATTAAAGTATTGGAACAAGCTAAATATAAATGATATTCTAATTTTGAATAATGAGGAACAGTTAGAGAAAATGTTGATTCAGTCTAAAAAAAATAGAAGTTTTATTGAAAAATATAATTCTGGGATTATCTTTATTGAAAAAGAATTTCTTCAAGAAGAAGTAAATAAAAAGATTCAATGTAAAGAATATACAATTTCAATATTAAAAATTAATCGTGAAGCAAGTATAAAAAATACAGTTCATTTATCTAAATTATTTGCGGAATTTGAATTATCAAATACAATTCCATTTACAAAATTACTTTTAGATTCACATGATGATGCATTTTATAAAATTTATGAAGGATCATTACAATATAGCGGTATTGATAAAACAGAAACTCGACATATTACAAAAGGCCTTTGTAAAGAATGGTGTGATGGACATAATATTCAAACAGAATACGGGTATAAGTATTTACATTCGGGGAATATAATTATGTTTAAGATATATAATCCTATAAAAGATATTTTTTGTTCATTAGTTATTAAATTAAATGGTGATATAGAGTGTATTATTGAGAATAATAAACAAGAGATGTATGAGGAAGATATTAAGGAATTAATTCATAAATGTAATTCATTAATTCGTAAAATAAACAAAGATAGTTTTTATTCTTTTAACGATATAATTGAGTTTAATGAAGATATATTTACAGATATTCATTCGGAAACAAAGATTGATTTTCTAAATTCAGCATTATTATTTAGTAAAGAGGATTTTCAGGTTAAGGGCAATGTATTCCCACAATGGAGGACTTATTTGAATTCTTTTATGATAAATTTCTCAATGTATTTCCGTGTAAAACCATATGAAGAGACAGATGATTTATCAAAAATAATAGCAAGATATAAAAGAGTTAATAATTTTGCGAATTTAACAACAATTCAATCTGCGATTTCTATTTATCAAATGATTTATGATGATCAAGAAGTAGTTATTGAAAAAATTAGTCATGATTATGGACAAGATCCAGAATATATAAGGACTGAAGTCGAGGTTTGGAATTCATTAATGAAGATGAAACCTGATCCGATTAGGAGATCAAAAGTAATTAAAGAATCAGGTTCTGAGATTGCGGTTTGGTTAACTCCAAAAGAAGACTTAATTGTTGATATTAGTAATATTAAATCATTTAACGAACAAAGGAGGGTTGTTTTATTAATTAAAACAATGTTAAATATGTATTTATCTTATATTAAGGGTAATACTAAATATTCTAAATATTTTAGAATAGATAGTGATATTCTTAAAGATGAAGTAAAGGTACAAATAAGCGAAAGTGATGAATCATCATCAGAAGAAGAAGAGGAAGAGGATGAAGGAGATGATTTAATTAGTCGATTATTATCATCATCTTCATCTTCTGATTTTGATAGTGATAGTGATAGTACTCAAAAGGGTGGTGCAAATGGGGTTTATGAAACAAAGAGTTATTATTTAAAACGATTAAAGGATTATGATCCTGATTTATTTAAGTTTCAATCAAAAAAAATTCAAGGTAAATCTGGTGTTAGGTATGGTTATGCAAAACTTTGTGGAGCGGTTGATAATCGTCAACCAATTGCTGTAACTGATGAAGATCTAGATAGAATTAATAAAAGTTATGATCAAGGTTCTGGTAGAGAATCATATTCATTTGCGATTACTGTTCCTCGTCGTTCAAGTAAAATAAAATATATTTGTCCAAAATATTGGGATATTTCAAAAAGTTTAAGTATTCGTCCTGATGCCGAAGAAATAAAAGATGGTACAAATATTATTCC
>Ga0315315_10005304_pt1 | contig 11889 bp, 8 predicted proteins | sample M140m3416metaG_FD_203699 | JGI IMG/M metagenome (GOLD analysis project Ga0315315, IMG submission 203699) | Ammonia-oxidizing marine archaeal communities from Monterey Bay, California, United States - M1 40m 3416 | ecosystem: Environmental > Aquatic > Marine > Intertidal zone | place: USA...
CGAGCGGCCGGCCTCAACCGATCAGATTTACCAGAGGGACCAGAACACCGTTAGCGACAGCACAACGAGTATTGCCCCAAACATCTTATTCAACAAGGACGCGTGTTCCTGAAAGCGCTGAGTGACGGTGGTGCGAGACAGTGAGACGGCAACCAAGACATACCAGAGGGCGTCGATGAGTGCGGCAGTCGCGGCAATAATCAGCTTCTCCGTCAGGGTCGCCTGCGGCTGGATGAACTGACTGAACAGCGCGGCGAAGAAAACGGCGATCTTGGGATTGGACAGCGCGATGAGAAGACCTTCCCAACCGGCTCGAGCTCTGTCCTCGGTATTGCCAAAGATCACGTCGGCTTCTTCGATATTCTGCAGCAGTGCTCGCGCCCCGAGATAAAGTAAAAACAGGGCTCCTAGCGCCCGTATGGCATCAAACCATGCCGGCTGTGCCACCAAAAGAGCGCCCAATCCACTGACCATCAGGATTGCCCAAAGGAAAATGCCGATGCCGTGTGTCACAGCGCAAAGGCCGCCAACGAGTGCTCCGCCCCTCACTGAGTGACGCACAACGACCGCCAGACTCGGTCCGGGAGACATCGCGCCCAACAGGCAAACCAGCGCCAGTGACCACCATTGAGAGAAGGACATCGCTATTTCGCTTCTATTTAGAGTCTTATTACCCCACGCTACCCATCATAAGACAGTGCTCAGATCAGTTGCTGGAAGCTTGCAACTGATATATCTTACGTTTTGAAAAAGACTAAACCAATAACCTAAGGGCTAAAGCGCACTCTGTGGGCAGTCGCCAACTTAGATACCGTGATCAGCGGGAACGGAGGAGCAGACCGTGGCAGTAAACTCAAAAGCGGGTCCCATTAGTTTTCATCGCAAGACCATCGTAGCCGGCGTTGCAGCGGCGATTGGGGCTGGCAGTGCCGGTCTCAGCTGGAGTGCAGAGCTCGAAGAAGTCGTGGTCACCGCTCGCCAGCGTGCGGAATCATCACAAGACATCCCGATGATGGTGCAGTCTATTTCTGGCGAAGACTTGCAAAAGCAAGGTATCACGACGCTGGAAGACTTCTCCCGACAAGTCGCAGGCCTCAACGTGCAAACCTCAACGCCCGGACAGAACACCATTGTGTTCCGCGGCGTCAGCGACGGTGGTGGCTTCTTGGTGGATCCGACAGCAGCGATTTACCTTGACGAGCAACCCATGTCATTGACCTCTGCAGCACCCGATATCTATCCTGTCGACCTAGCGAGAATCGAAGCCCTAGCGGGTCCTCAATCTACTCTTTACGGTGCGTCATCGCAGAGTGGCGCGATTCGCGTAATCACCAATAAACCTGACCCCTCAGAATTCACCGCTAATATCGGTGGCGGGCTTTCCTCAACCTCCGGCGGGGGCACGGGCTACCAAGTAGATGGCACCGTGAATATCCCACTCAGCGATTCAGTCGCTATTCGCTTGTCCGGCTTCAGCGCGCGCGATGCCGGCTATATCGATAGCGTACTGGGTACCACGGTAGTCGCAGCGGACTACTTCCCAGGACTCGATAGCGGCGGCCAAAAAACGAATGCGAACGCTGTCGCAGACGACATTAACGAAACCGAATGGATGGGCGGACGTGCCGCCATCCGGTGGCTGATCAATGACAACTGGACCGCCACCGCAGCAGTTAACTACCAAGATCTTGAAGCAGGCGGCTACAACGACTACGACCCCAGTGTGGGTGATCTTCAAACCATCAAGTTCAATAAAGAAATCCGCACAGATGAGTGGACCCAGACTAGCCTGGTGATTGAAGGTGATCTCGGGTTCGCGCAACTCGTTTCGGCCACGTCCTACTATGATCGTGACTTTCTTTACGCCAATGACACGCAATCTTATGCGGCGTATTTTCACTACTCTTTTGGTGTGTATTACGGGTATGCAACCTATGATTTCGGGCTTGACCCCACTGGCTACCTGATCAATGACCAAAACAATGAGAGCCTAACGCAAGAGTTCCGCTTGAGTGGCGCTACAGACCGAGTTGATTGGACCGTTGGCGCGTTCTGGCAAGAGTCAGAAGAGTTTTGGGACTTCAAGACCTACGTCGACGGCTACCGAAATTCCCCAGCCTTCGAGGCTTGGAGCTACTACTACCCAGGGATCGCTCCCTCCGATATTTGGTGGAACTCATTTCAAAGCCAAGATAGAACCGATAAAGCGGTTTTCGGTGAAATCGATATAGAAATTATTGAGGATCGCTTAACCGCATTATTGGGTGGTCGATGGTACGAGGTAGAGCGCGAGCTGAGTTACACAGTAGAGCGCCCTGATGATCGCACTGATCGGCAGCTACCCGACAGAGTAGCGAAAGACGACGGCTTTATTCCAAAATACGGCCTGGAGCTGCAGATCAACGACGATATCATGGTGTACGGGGTTTACTCGGAAGGTTATCGCGTCGGTGGTACCAACCGCGGTCGCGGCCTTGATATTGGGGGAGACGGTAAGTTCGGTCCCACCCTACCCGTAGCTTACGAGTCCGATATCCTTGAAAACACTGAGTTTGGACTGAAATCCAGCTGGGCCGACGGTCGCGTCGTATTTAATGCGGTCTACTACACCATGAAGTGGAAAGACATGCAGAACGAGGTTACCGATCCGAGTAACCAACTGGGCACTTTGAGTGGTGGAGTGTATCAAAACGTTCCCTTCCAGATCGTGGTCGGAAATGTGGGTGACGCAGAAGTGAAAGGCTATGATCTTGAACTCAAAGCGTTGCTAGGAGAGAACTTGGAAGTCGGTTTTAATATGACTGACATTCAAGATGCGTATGTTGAGGGCCAACAGGAATACGACGATCCCCGTGTTATTGGCGGGACAGTGTCATCCGGCCTCGACCCACAGTCAGCCCTCCCGTTATTTGCTGACACCAGTTACTACTTGTACGCGGAGTACTCTGGTATCGATATCCTCGGCGGCACAGGAGGCATTCGTCTGCAACATAGCTACGTCGGCGACTCACTGAATCAGCTTACAGATGGCGCGATCACGCCACAGATGCAGCAGGGTGACTATGACATTACCGACGCTGTCTTCACTTGGGAGCGAGAGGGATGGTCTGCTCAGCTGCGGTTTAACAATATCTCAGATGAGCGCGGCATCACCTACGAAGATACTTCAGACTTCGATACGGCTTGGGGTCGCAACAGTTCAATTGTGATTCGACCCAGAAACTTCGCCTTTTCGTTAAGGCATTACTTTTAAGTAACGCCGGCCACAAAAAAGGGCGCTTATGCGCCCTTTTTTTATGACTGCACTACGCCCATGATTGCGGCCATAGCTCCAAACCGTGGATCGCGTTGCGAATATCCATCGTTAGATTCACCGCGGTCAGACTTCTCCCTGCACTAATATCGATAACCGAGACAGTAGAAGGCGAGGATCCAGCTGCAACCAATCTATCGTTAATAACACAGAGACCACGGCCAAACCCCTGACGGGCAATTCTTGAGTCATCTACCCCCTGAAATTCGAGCTCCTCAACCGGGAATTTCGGAACAGGCACCGCTGCGGTCTTCGCATCACCGGCCACGTAGCGGACAACGTCGGAGGCTGTGTCGTTGAGAAGAACGCCGCCACCATGTGGCATGGCATTATGGCAACCCTTCGGTAAATTACATATTTCAGTAATGCCCATGTCAGAGGAAAGCGCCAAAAGCGCTTGAGTATTGAGACCGCTGAAAGAGATGCCGTCGCTATCTACTCTGACCATGTTGAGATGATACGAATTAACAAAGGCTGGGCCACCTCGAGTTCTCGGATCAAAAGCCTGCCCCACCCATTGCGCTCCGTTTTTCGAAACATACAGTCCCCAGACAAACTCCTTTTTGCGCAGATCAAAAGCGAGTAATGAATCAAATCCCGTCGAGGTAAGAAACAACAAATTATCCCGACGGCATATTTCGTGACAGTGCCTCAAATAGTCGTTCTTGTAGGAAGCAACTCGCTCAAAGTCGGGCGAATAACAGAATAATTCGTCACTGGCAGCGATCCAAATCGCGTCCTCTGTAAATTCAATGCCACGTAATCCTCGATCCCAGCCTCGTCCTGAAAAGTCGATGTCACCGGTGTTCCAATCAATTTTCTGCTCCACCTGATGCGACGCAAAATCAATCAAGTAGACACCGCCATGGCTCTGCCCCTTCTGCGAGCCTCGCACCACCGAAGTGGCTAATAACTTAGGCAGCTCATCTATCATTGTGGAACAACCTCCGGTAACGAGGGGAACACTGGCTCTAAGATCTCCTTGAGACCGTCAAGATGCGCGCCATAGCGCTTCCAGGTCTGGACAGAACCACTATAGATGGGTTGCCTAACTTGCTCCGAGCTCGCTGTTCGGACAGACCGTTTGGTCTCGTGGAAACGGATACACTCTTCTTCGAAAGGCAGGTCACAGAACGCCAAGATCCGGCGTACCTGAAACTCCAAGTCTGCAACCACCTCCTCATACTGAACCCGCAATACCTGCCCGGGTAATACCGTATTCCAATGGTCCATGAGCTTGCAGTACTCCAGATAAAATTCACCTAATTCAAAAAGATCGTAGGTAAAAGTCTGGCCCTTGGCGAAGTGTTGCTTGAAGCAACCGAAGCAACTGTCCATAGGATGCCGCCGAGCATCAATAATCTTTGCGTTCGGTAAAATAGTCTTAATAAACCCAACGTAAGCAAAGTTGTTGGGCATCTTGTCTGTGAAAAATGGCGCGCTTTGCCGGTGACGGCGGGTTTGATCTAGGTATTGCTGCCCCAGCTGCCTAATCGCTTCCTGAGATAAATCCGGCATACATTGCGGAAACACCTGTCCTGAACGAGGCTGCGTCAGCTTTTGTGCAATCATCGAGATATCGGGAAGCTCACTGGTGCCATCCACTTGGGAATGACTGGCCAAAATCTGCTCTAGCAACGTCGAACCGGACCGGGGCAAACCCAAAATAAAAATAGGATCTGGGCTCTGACAACCCGAGTGGCTGTCTGTCTTCGAACAAAACTCCTGACTAAAGATGTCACGCATCCGCTCATGAGCGATACCAGTCTGCACGGGGTCGTAGGCGATAGTCTCGCGATGCAGTTGATTGGCAGTCTCATAGTATGAGAATGCCTGATCATATTCTTTTAAATCTTCGAAAGCTTTACCCAGTGAGAAAGCAAAATGAACGCGACATTCAACTGGTAGTGAATCGGTCGCCAGACGCTGCTTCATCACCTCCACTTCCTGTTCACTAAAGCGAAAGGTCTTTAGATTTGCCAGACTGTAGTAAGTCTCACCAAAATTTGGTCGCAACTCGATAGCGCGACGATAGGCGGCAACCCCCCCTTCTTGATCCCCAACGGTCTTAAGCACATGGCCCAAACCAATATGAGCCCCAGGCAGCTCTGGATCCAGAGCAACGGCTTGCTGATAAGACGCAATAGCATGTTCCGGGCGCGCTGCCATCGCTAATGCAGCACCCAGGTAATAGTGTGTCAGTGCGTTTTTCGAATCATAACCGAGCGCCGTTTCCAGAGCGGACACCGCTGCTTCATACTGATGAAGCTCTTTATAGACTGTGCCAAGGTCATGCCAAGCCGCAACAAATCGAGGCTGTATCATTGTGATTTTCTCGAGTATGACTCGAGCATCTTCATAACAGCTCGCCATCATGGCCAAGCGCGCCAAGAGTAATGCCGCATTAACGTCATGCGGATGATCTCGCACTAACTCCTGCGCAAGCTTTTCAGACTCGCGGAATTCACCCTTAACGAACAAGCGTGTGGCCTTGTCGAGCTTAGCCTGTATCGGAGATAAAGCAGATGCTTTTTTACGCAGCGCGTCGGCCTCTGCAGTTTTACCCGCTTTTTGGTAAGCCGCACTAAGTTTGCTAAGAACTGGGGCATGGGAAGGTCTCAGCTCCCTTGCCTTTTCTAAGTGCGGCAAAGCCTCTTCCGCGCGATCCATGTTCAGTAAAATGGTACCTATATTTTCTTGCGCCTTAGCATGACCGGGTGCGGCTCGGACGGCTCGACCCAGTAGCTGCAATGCCTCCTGCAGCTCGCCACGGCCCGCTAAAATGGAGCCCAGCAAAGAGACAAAGTTAATATCACCCGCATCACGCTCGAGAGCATCCCGGCATAGCGCCTCGGCTTCTTGGTCAGCGCCATCCTCGAGCAACGCTATGGCCCGCTCAAAAACTTTTTTTGGGTAATGATCACTCATCAAAAATGCTCTGGTGGTGTGCGAAGTTCCGGCGGCGGCGCGATCAAGCAAGTGTGCCAGATTCGCCCCCTTGGCAACACGATTGACCGTTGCTTATTGTGCCAGCGAGTGCCAGAGTAAGTCGATGCTTGCGGCGCTCGCAGGTAATCTACTACCGAGGCTAGCCGTGACGACACCCACATCACCCATGACGGATGTCAAAAACCCTTTCGATCAGCGCGGTCCCTTTTTACTCAGTCTTTTCATGACCTTAGTGGGATACAGTGTGCTGGTGGCGCTTCCTGCGATTAATAGTGCCTGGGTCGATCAGCTAGGGTTCAGCGAGATACAGGTCAACCGCGTTGCGTCGGCTGATTTGTTGGGTCTGTTTATCGGAGCGGTGCTCACTAGCCTGCTCATACGAACCTGGAACAGACAAACGCTAACCTATTTAGGGATAGCTTTAGCGATCGCGGCCAATGGCCTCTGCACTCAGTATGTCGACTATCAGACAACTCTAGTGCTGCGCCTCGTGGCTGGGCTGGGAGCGGGTTTATACACCGCCGTCGCGGTAGCAGGGCTCGGCGCGCACTCCAAGCCGCGCGAGGCGTTCAATTGGATGTTGCTGGCATTTGCCATCTCGCAATTTTTAGAGCTGCAACTCATTCCGCACCTAAGCATGAACGGTGTCTATCTCTTTTTTATCGCCACCTATGTCGTCACGCTGCCCTTTGTGCGACTTATTCCAAAGACCAGCGCCCTGGCGCCCGTATCCGAAGCATCAAGCGAGAAGCAGAGACCTCCCCTTCTGGCTTGGGTTGGCATTGGCGCGATCGTGATCGCCTACATCAACATTGGCGCTTACTGGTCGAATATTGAACTGGCCGCAGAAGCAGCAGGACTTGACGGAGATTGGTCAGCGCAGGTCGTTGCCTGGAGCGTCTTGCTCTCTTTCCTCGGTTGCTTCGCTGCGATGTGGATCCTAAAACGCTTCGACCACGATCGACCGCTACTATTTACTTTCTGCCTCATGGTCATGGCCGTCGGATTATTGGCAGTAGAAATCACCGCGGCTCTCTTCATATTCAGCGTCGCGATGTTCAATTTCCTCTGGATTTTCATCGACGTGTACCAAATGGGTGGGGTTTCTGTCGCTGACCGATCGGGGAGTGCCGCCGCCTTTATTCCCGGTGCTCAGGGGCTCGGGCAGACAGTGGGTCCTTTTGCTGCATCGATCATGCTCGAGCTGGGCTGGGGGTTTGATGGCGTGTTCATTCTGTGTGCCATCGCCTCGACGGGTGCGTTAATTATTTACACCCTCATTTATTTGAAATACCGGCATCAAGCCGCGTGAGCCGACTCGAGGCAATGTCAGCGATGATCCCGATGCTGCTCAGGCGCTCCCTGCGCCTTAAGGGTGTCGCGCTGGCATTGCTCGCGATCTCTGGCTGTCACGACTCGTCAACCTCGACGGCAACTCCCATAGCATCGTCGACACAGAGCGGTGACGCGATAGTGCGCTGTGGCATGCTGATAAACGGCTTGGCAGACCAACCCTTGCGAGATCAACAGATCACAGTAAACGCCGGTCGTATCGTGGCGGTAGAGGCTTTCGATCAACACTCTCAACCACCGCTGTCGCATCCTTTCATCAACCTGACTGATTTCACCTGCCTGCCTGGACTGATCAATACCCATGTGCACTTTGACGGCAATCCGGAAGACTCGGTTGATTACAGTATTTATGCAAGAAGGACAGCGGAGGAAACGCTGCAGTTAGTGCTCGACAACGCGAAAACCACGCTGCTCTCGGGTTTTACCACGGTGCGCCATGTAGGCGCCTGGTTTCCCGATGCGGTATACCGGGCCCGGTCGCTGATCGAACAAGGCGAGGCACTGGGCCCCCGAATCCAGACGGCAGGTCCCTATCTGACCATTCCTGGCGGCGGTGGCGATCTCACCTTTCCAGAAATGCCGACGGCACAAATCCCTCCCGAATCGCAGCAGGGTATAGCCAGCACCCCAGAAGAATTTGCAGCGCGAGCCGAAGCGGCCATTCTGGCTGGCGCAGACTTTCTGAAGATCATTGCCTCAGGCGCGGTTTTTTCTATTGGCACCGAGCCCGGAGCACCAGAAATGACACAAGCTGATATTGAGGCAGTGGTGGCGGTCGCCCAAGCTTACGGCAAGAAAGTCACGGCTCATGTCCACAGTGACCAATCTGGACGGGACGCGATCCTCGCCGGGGTCGACTCGCTGGAGCACGCTTCTCTTTTAGAAGATAGCACTATTGATCTCGCACTAGAGCGCGGAGTGGCGTTCTCAATGGATGTCTATAACGGCACCTATACCGATACCATTGGCCGTGAGCAGGGGTATCCCGAGATATTTCTGCAGCGCAATATCGATACGACAGAAGCCCAGCGGGTTGTGTTTGAAAAGGCATATAAGAAGGGTGTGACGCTGCTTTATGGGACCGACGCAGCGGTGCTGCCTCACGATATGGGCGGTTGGCAGTTTGCCATCATGGTTGAGCGGGGCATGGTGCCAATGGACGCCATTCGATCCGCCACATCAGTGGCCGCAGTTCACATGGGTCTGGACGCTGAGGTCGGAGCCATTGTACCGGGCAGGGCAGCCGATCTGGTTGCCATCCAGGGCAATCCACTTGAGGATATTAAGACCTTGCGTCAGGTCGATGTAGTGATGAAGGACGGTATTTTTGTCAGATCACCCCAAGCTATTGAACAGTAGGTTGAATCGCCAGAGTGACTTCGCCATCATCAAGCACCCGCTACTGACTTTGTGAACGAATAACACCATGGATATTGGCATACCCATCAAGGATCTCGGTCCTTACGATATTGAACCCCTCAAAGCGAAAATTCTGGGATTACCCGAAGAAGCGTGGTGGGGTAATCAGTTCCGACAACTTGAGTACGAAGTGCACCAACATACTCAATCGATTGTCATGGTGTTCACAGATGGAGAGGGTTGGCCCAATATTGAGGTGTCCAAGGATCAGGGGTGGGATGTACTTGTCGACGAGGCCGTGCCGCTGATGCACAAAATTTTGGAGGACCACTACCCCCCCGGAGGCACCATTATTCGCGCCATGGCAGCTAGACTCGAGTCGGGAGGCATTATTAAGCCTCATACCGACAAACACCCCTCATTTCACTACGGCCACCGTATCCATATTCCGATTTACACCAATCCTAGGGTGCGATTCATGATCGACGGTCGGCCTCAAAAAATGCCCATCGGTCATGTATACGAAATCAACAATCAGAAACAACACAGTGTGATGAACAAGGGCAACGAAGGCCGGATTAACTTCATTTTTGACTATATTCCACCGTCGAAGATCCAGCGCTAAGACATCTCAGCGAAGCCTCTTTACAACAGGGGCGGGGTTTTTAGCAAATATGCTGCGGGAAAGCACGACGTAAAAAGTCGCGCGCTACGGCTCTGGCGCGCCGCTTGGTGAGCTCTCGGGGCGTCACCAAGAGGCCTAAATGCAAGCCATCGATCAGTGCAGAATAGCCCGTCGCCAGTTCGCGCGCGTCGACACCCCGATAATCACCCTCCTGAATGATGTCAGAGAACAATGTTTCCAGCTTTTGCGCGGCAAGTCGGTCCACCGTAGATACAATTTTTTGGTACACCGGGCGCGCACCGGCCTCACCATAATAGGCAAACCAAACAGACATTTTCTGACGCTGAGTCACGCCGCGACCGAGCTGAAAGTCGAGCAACGCGTCCAGTCTGTGGCCTAAATCAGGCATATCAGACCCTTCCATAATCTCGATCTGACCACCGTGATATTCCTCGGCGACAAAGCGGAGCGTCTCTTTAAGAAGATTGTCTTTGCTCTGAAAATGAAGATTGGCGATGCCTACACTGAGACCCGCCTCGCTGGTCACCATCTGCATCGTGACCTTTGAGAGCCCGTGTTGGGCGATGCATCGAATAGTGGAGTCGATCAACTGCTGACGGCGCTCCGCTCTGGGCCGGATCTGACGCCGCTTGCCGGCGGCCTGAGGCGGCTCCTCCGTCACCACGCCTGATGCGTCACTCATGCCTTCGCTCTTCATTGGAATACGCCTGAGTCTAAAGGCTTGCTATTGAAGTCTCAACGAAAGAATGAATATTCATTCATTCTGGGTGGACGCTCACACGCTATCATGGCAATATTTCAGTCCGTTTCGACTCACCGGAGAGTGCAGTGAACCAATACGACGCCATTGTGATTGGTGCGGGCCATAACGGCCTCACCAACGGCGCTTACCTCGCCAAGGCGGGGCTCAAAGTCGCTGTGCTAGAGCGCAACCCCTATATCGGCGGCGCGACCGTCAGTCGGGAGCTTCATAAAGGATGGTGGTACTCAAATTGTTCTTATGTCTCGAGTTTGCTCCGACCTGAAATTACCCGGGACCTCGAGTTACCGCGCCACGGATTACAGGTGGTCTCATTTGGTGGCGGCGCCACCTTTATGCGAAATGGCGACCACTTTGGCAACTACAGCGATCACGACCGCCACTACCGGGAAATGGCGCGACACTCCAAGCGCGATGCCAACGCCTACGACCGCTATGCCGCTGATACCAGCCTGCAGACCAAACTGATTCGGCCCTACCTGATGCGGACGCCGCCGGATCCCACGTCGATGAAGCCCCGTGATCTGCGCGATCTGCTTGAGTTCGCGCGCTCCTTTATGGATTTGGGCGAAGAAAAGTTGCTCGATACGATCAAGTTCTGGACGGCGAGTGTCGGCGATTATCTGCATGAATATTTCGAGACCGATGTCATTAAAGCCCACATGGCGGGCAGCGGCATCATTGGTACGGCACTGGGTGTCTACTCGCCCGGTACCGCCTATGTACTGCTCCACCACTACATGGGGGATGTCGACGGCAATGTCGGTGCCTGGGGCTTCGCCCGCGGCGGGATGGGTGCCATTGCCGACGCGTTATCAAAGGCGTTTCAGTCGTATGGTGGCGAGATTATCTGTGACGCCAATGTGGATGAAATCATTGTCAAAAACGGCCAAGCAGCCGGCGTCGCCTTGAAGGACGGCACCGAGTATAGAGCGCCGATAGTCGTATCGAATTTGGACCCTAAGCGCACCTTCCTCGATATCACCAACCCGTCGGATTTGCCCAAAGACGTGCTGAAAAAGGCGCGCAACTTTAAGATCAGGGGCTCCTCGGGCAAGCTGAATATCGCTCTGGATGGCTTGCCCGTGTTCAACGGCCTCGATCCCCGCAACCGGCTGATGGCCGGTGACCTCCACTTCAGTGACTCGCTTGAACGCCAGGAACGAGCCTACGACGACTGGAAAGCGGGAACGTGGTCTAAAGATCCTTACCTGGACATGATGATCCCTTCGCTGACGGATCCCACCATGGCACCGCCAGGCAAGCACATGATGTCAGTCTTTGTGCAGTATGCACCGCCAAAGGTCGAAGGCCGAGAGTGGACTGATGAAGATAAAGACGGCTTCGAGAAGTCTGTCATTGACCAGATCTCCAACTACAGCCCCAACTTCCGGGATCTCATCCTCCACTGCGAGACGCGAACACCCCGGGAAATTGAAGCGGAGGTCGGACTGACGGAGGGCAATATCTTTATGGGCGAGCTCACCTTCGACCAATTGCTCTTCAATC
>Ga0315315_10005305_pt1 | contig 11887 bp, 28 predicted proteins | sample M140m3416metaG_FD_203699 | JGI IMG/M metagenome (GOLD analysis project Ga0315315, IMG submission 203699) | Ammonia-oxidizing marine archaeal communities from Monterey Bay, California, United States - M1 40m 3416 | ecosystem: Environmental > Aquatic > Marine > Intertidal zone | place: USA...
GACTGAACAAATTTGGGATCATTCATTATAATCTCCACTTTTTAAAAACATAAGTAATGTGTCTTAGATACAATATTATATACACTAACAACCACTTTTAGGGAAGAAAAATGAATATAAAATGGAGTGAAGACGAAAAAGATTTCATACGGGCGAATGCTTCGGTAATGAAAGATGCCGAAATGGCTGACTACTTGACCGATATTACTGGAAGATTGGTTACTTTAGATGCTGTTAGGAAAGTACGGCAAAAGCTTGGTATAACAAAGAAGCCGGGACGGGGAATATGTGGAGTTATTAAAAAGGGCTAATAAAGATGAGCAAGGTTAAGGAAATTACATGCCACTCGTGTGGTGAGAAAAAGGTAAAGGCTAACTATAAGCCTACTACGAGCGGATTGGAATTCTGCTCTTCAGATTGCTTTACTGATTGGTATAGAAGAACAAGCGATCAGGAAAAAATAGATATAGGGTTCTTCGTGGGAAGACCTAGAATACTTGATGGTAGATGGCAAGAGTTTACAGATGTTATTCTCAAAGAAAGGTTACTACCTGAAGACTTAGCGAATAGATTCAATATAAAAAAGTCAACAGCTTTGTACAATAGAAAAAAGGTACTAGAAGAGCATTCAATAAATGTGCGTGAATATAATAGTCTGGTTTACCAAGCGAACTATGTGCCTACAATATCAAAAGAGACCTATTTGGAATGCTATAAGACAGGATACTGGGACTTTGATAAAAATAAATGGATTAAGGCAAAAACTAAACCGGAATTGGCAAAATCTCTAGGCGTTAGCGTTGCAGAATTTAATAAGGGTCTGAGATACTATAAGATAAGGACTATCCGTGAAGATATACCTGCGGGGTTAGATATGAAGGGTAGGAAGTTTGATTTGCTAAGGGCTGTAAAACTAATTAGAATAGATGAACAAAAAAAGGATTTGGGGAAATATGTCTGGCTATGTCAATGTGACTGTGGAAATGAATGTGAAAAAACATCTGCATCATTAAAAAATCATCACTATAACTGTAATACAAAAAATTCTTGTGGGTGCGATAATAAAAGAGTTGCGAGATGGGCGCGTTTGGAGATTAATCCTAGACATTTTAATAAAATTAAGTCTAGTGCAAAATCAAGAAACTTGGACTTCGATGTTACACCTGAGTTCTTAGACAAATTGTACAAGAAGCAGGGTAGGAAGAGTGCTATAAGCGGAAAGACAATAGTTATGCCCAAGCAAAAGGGTAGAGGTAGTGGGCTAGCTCAGTGTCCGTCACATAACAAAGATAAAATCGCGTCCCTAGACAGGATAGATTCAAGTAAGGGATATACGATGGATAATGTTTGGTGGATAAGTCGTAGGGAAAACTCTTGCAAAATGGATCTGTCGATTGAAGATGTGGAGCAGTTCTTTAAAGACGGTTATGAATATTTGAAAGAGTCAAGAAAAATTAGGAAGGCTATAGCGGCTGGAAAGTTCTAGGCAAACGACCACTTTTATAAAGAGAGTGGTCAATTTTTTAAAATCAAACGACCACTTTTATTAGTAGTTTCAAATAGATGTGCGCACCACCTGCAACTTTTCATACAAACTACATGTAAAAAAACAGTATTATAAAATTACCGGCTTATATATGTGAAAAAAATAACTTTTTTATGATTTACTACTTGACTTCTAGCCGATATATGTTATACTTAGGTATAAGAAGTTAATTGAAAGGAAAGAAATATGATAGATAAATTAATAGAGTTGAAAAAAGAATTTGGCTTGTATGGCATGGCTATGGTATCGGCATTGATGGCTTTTGCTATAGGGTGGTATATAAAAGAATTACTAACTTATTTACAAAAAACAATGTAATAGCTATTGACAAATTAAAGTTTCTATGTTATAATGTCGATATAAGTAATAGAGAATTAAGTTATCAACGAAAGAGAGTAACACAATGAAGACAACTGAAACAAATATTCTTAACACAGTATACAACAATCACCGTATCCTGATTGATAAGATTAGCGAATATGATTACAATGGTGATATGGCAGTAACTAAAAAAGTATGTACTGTCATACGTTATGACAACTATAGTGATGGTGAAGAAATTGTCACGCCTATGATCTTCAATGTGTCACCATACACACCATTGGTTGATATGCATACTATGGTCAGAGTGTGGATTGATTGTGGTTGTCCTAGTGATGGTGATGCTAATGGTGTCCCTCGTAAATGGACTAAAGAAAGTTTACACAGATGGGTAGCGTCATAGGAAAAGTTGAAAACAATCAACGTAAGTCGTTATCAGTAAAGGACTTATGACGATGGCGCCCGCCGCGCAGCTCCTACCCCCTCTACAGTAGGGTAAAAATAAATAGAATTATTATAAGAAAATACTCAAGTCTCTATTGACAAATGCCGATATATATAATATACTTAGTATATAACAATTAACCAAAGAGGCTAAACATGACACACAAACGAACAGCACTAGACGCGCTCATTGAGCAGGACGAAAAAAGTTTGGCGTACTGGATTGAGCGACTAGAAAACAATAAGCAAGATAAGTTCTGGACTACTGAGAGAATGCAAAAAACAATAGATAGCTTAAAATTCTCTCTGAAGTACTCAAAAAAACATCGTGAAGAATTCCGAAAATAATCAAGATTGCCCTTGACAAATCAACCAACTTATGGTATAATGTAATTATGAAAAACAACACAAAACTAAGCTACACTATAACACACCTGCGAAAGCTATCAAAGAATAGTAAAGCATACGCGGATAAGATGCAACGGGATAACCTAAATGGTAGCCCTGATATATACCAAGCAACTACTAAAATGATGCTAAAAAAAGATCAGAAAAAAGTAATAATAAGTTAAGATTACCCTTGACAAATGACGATATATATTATATAATAAGAACATAACAAACAACGACACTAACAAGGATACAACATAATGATCAATGCAACACACAACGTCAGAGTTATCAAGCACACCGGCGGTAGCTATGATACATATGCCAACTTTACCACAGTTCAAAATGCACTGCATCACATGCGTCGTTTGAACTTCGCTAATGATAGTTGGTATATCATTGATGCTAATGACAATCGTTTACGATTGAACGATCAAGATAAACTAGAAGTATTTCATAGTTTAATTGGTTAATGCTAAAGATTACCCTTGACAATAGCCGATATATATAATATAATAAGAGCATAACAAACAAACAACATTCCAATGAAAGGGAATAACACAATGAGAGTATCAGAACTACAACCGGCTAAGTATCCACAATCACCTTCAGTAGAGAATCCTAACTGTGATTCTCACCGATTGTTTACTGACGACTTCAACAAGAATAGCTTCATCGAAGCTAATGGAGATGTTGAAATCGTTTGGAACGAACGATATAAATTCTGGGCAGTTCCAGCCTTTGCCGAAGGTCGTAAGACTTACGGCGAAGCTAAGCAACGCGCCTGCGATACTTGGGGGTGTGAGTAATGGACTTTGTTATATACAAATCAGAAGCTGATGATACAGGTCGATTGGTTGAGTTAGTCCGCAATAGACATTGTGAAGTTTACGAGGTAATTGTTGACGGTATCCCTGTGTTTAACTGTGAAGACTACCCGCAAGCATTACACGAATATAATATGGAGTGCGTATAATGGAATTAGTTTTAGGAATGATGATTGGTACAGTTTATATTGTTGCAATATTAGCACCGTGGGAGCTGAATAGATGAAAGAAAAGTTTAATGAATTATTGTTTTGGCTTGGTGCAACGGGCATTGCGTCGTTCGGTCTTTACATGTCAATGGTGACATAATGACAATCAGCGAGTATGAATTTTTTGGGGTTAGCAGTTATGCGAATGAGAAGAATACACGGGATACAAATAGCGCGGGAATTCCAGCGACTAGAGAACCGGAAGAAGAAACAACCACAGAAGAAAGGTTTATTGACATGGTTAAAGAAACAGAAATAAAAGCGGCAACGTTTTGTACATTGGCTCTATTGGCTGGCTTATGCTGTGCCCTCTTACTAGGGTGTAGTACGTCGGCAAAGGTCGAAGGCGGTGCAGAGATTATAGAGATGAAACCTCTTAAGATGCAGGAGCTTACTTATCCTGCATATGATTATGATAAGATTTGTGCCGATTGCGGATTCACTGAATGGACTGATTCGTGGTGTGAAGCACATATGGGAAGTACAGCGTTCTGTTCCGCTTCTAAATAATAGAGCAGATTCCTTTCGTTGTGGCCTGCCGGTTGATAGCTCAGCCGGTGGGCTTTTTGTATTACCTAATGTGTCTTTCTGGGATAGGGCTAGGTATACAGAACATTGAAGACAATCGTCGTAAGTCTAATGATTACAAGGACTTAGAGCGATGAGGCCCGGCGCGCAGCACCTTCCCCCTCTGGGGTGGGGATTCTGTAAATAAAAACTATATTATTCTGAAAAAATGCTTTGAGTGTGACCTAACGTGTCACGACCATGTGCGATAATATATATATAAGGAGTTAAGGAAATGATGAACAACAGAAAAATAGCAATAGCAAAACACAACGCGAGCAAAAAACGCTTTGCAGATATATTCACAGGGTGCTTATCAGCCGGCACGCTGAAGCAAACACAGAAGAAAATAAAAACCTTTAAATTGCCAAAAAATAAATAATCAACCGGCACGAGTGACCAACCGTGTCACACCCCTATGGTATAATGTAAACATAACGAAAACGAAATAAAGGAAAAATAGAATGGCATACGTCGCATACGAAATCAGACAAACAAAAGAAACCGCAACCGGCACGCGTCACCTAGTGAGATGCAATCGACTAGGCAAGTACGCTATCTGTAGTTGGGTAGGTTCGACCGGCTCAGTAATGGGCAATCCTGAATGTCAGGGCAACTATGATTATATCATGAAAAAGTGGAAAAAAATTCAAAGAAAGCGTCAACCAGTGACCTAACGTGTCACACGCTTAGACGATAATATATATATACAAGAGATTAACAAAAGGAGAAACTATGAAAGTTTCAGATTTACAACCAGCACGCTTCCCAGCGTCACCATCAGTAGAGCTTCCGAATAGCGATGCTCACCGATTGTTTACTAACGACTTCAACAAGAATAGTTTCATTGAAGCTAATGGAGATGTTGAGATCGTTTGGAATAACCAGTATAAATACTGGGCAGTTCCAGCCTTTGCCAAAAGCCGTGCGGCTTACGGTGAAGCTAAACAACGGTTCTGTGAACAACACGGAAGCAATTAGAAATAATACTTGCAATCTGTGATTGCTATGGTACAATGAGAGTATAAAACGAAAGGAAATATTATGAGTAAGCGAAATTATTACAGACTAAACCAAGACCCATGGAACGATGAAATCTACAAACCTAAAAAAGAAGATAAGCCTGAAGAGGGCAAACAGTATTTGCTAATCGGCGGTACTGACAAACCAAGTATTGCAAACGGTAACAGTTGGGCAGAATCAGAAGTTAAACAAAAGGAAGTAAAATGATAGTTGCAAATGAGAGAGCCAAAGACGGCTTAGAGTTGTTCGACAATAATGGGGCACAAGCGTTCGAGATGAAAAACGAAACGTTGAAAATGTGTGCCGATGAAAATGGAGAACTATGGAGTTCTGTTCGTAGTCTTGATCTGTTGGATGAAAACGGAAGAACCTTGATCAGTCTGTCGTGGTCTGAAACTGGATTGTGTGGCACGCTTCATGATAACGATCTTTGTGTTGAGATAAAGGAGGAGTTTTAATTATGGCTAAGCATAGCAAGCTGTTAAGACATGCAGACGGAAAGTTTGGGAAGTTCTTTAATGGTAGTTACAAGAGTAAAAAAGCAAAAACTCGGAAGGAGAACAAATGAGAATTCTACAAACAGATTGTACGCCGGAACAAGTGCAAAAAGATTTGCCGGAGCTAGAAAGATTAAATCGTGAGGCGATGAAATCAAAAATAATGTGGGAGTTCTTCGGTGGAACAATCACACTAGACAACGGGCACAAGTATCAGGTAACAGGAGAATAGATATGAACCAGTACATGCAAGAATATTTTGAATACCTAACCGATTTACGAGACGGTGGCTCTATGAATATGATGGGAGCACCGAGAGAATTAGAGCATGAGTTCGGACTAAACAAAGCCGATGCCCGTGAAGTATTTAGCAAGTGGTGTGAATCACTGAAAGGAAATTGAGAATGAGTGAATTAAGAATAATTAAAGAGCGGCGTTTCTATGACCAGCATGGAAACAAAAAGTTTGCGCTACTTGAGGAAGGGCAGACAGTAAAGATTGACAGCCATCCGCGTTCGGGTAGCGGCCCGTTACTCTGCAGGGTGGTTAACCCGTCAGAAGCCTCTAAGGATTTTGGCGTGCGTGATGGTATGCTGGTTGAAGTTGATTGGAAAGATTTGGGGTTTGAAGAATGATTTTAAGTAAGTTTGATTTATTTATGTATGCCGGTTGTACGCTGTTCATCTTGGGGTGTGTCGGATTATCTGGGTGGCTGATCTGGCTGATGCTGAGCCTATAAAAATTGAATGAGGCCCGCCGCCGCCGCCGTAAGTCGTTACTATCAAAGGACTTACGACGATTCTTTTCAGAAAAAAAACTTCTGTATTTCCTGCTTTTTATTAATGTTAGGGGCTTGATTGTGCCGATAATATATAATAGAATGGAAAGGAGAACAATATGACATTCTTATTTTTACTTATTGGTGCTTGCTTGATTGGTTTTTTAGGGGCAGAAGTTTTACAATAAACTTTGTAAATAATTCTGTTTTGCTCTTGACAATCGGCATACTTTATGGTATAATGGGGTTATCTTAATCGAAAGGAAATAAAGATGAGCTACTTTAAATTCAGTCAGAACAATTCATTTGGACACTTTAACGGTACTCCGTTGGTATTCATTCAGGCGGATAATGCGAAAGCTGCGAACGCTATCGCACAGGATAATGGTATCTATTTCAATGGCGTAGCCGATGGGATTGATTGCGATTGTTGTGGAGATCGTTGGTATCCTGTACAGGATGACGATGCACTAGACGTACCAACCGGCTACGTCGCAGATAGTAACTTTGATTACATAAAGAAAATTTACAATGACGGTGATGACTATATCGACTACAGTGGTAACACTCACGCCGTCAAAATAATTAAGAAAAAATAGTTTTTTGCTCTTGACAAATAGCTAAAGTTATGGTATAATGTAGACATAACAAACAACAACGACCTGAGCCTTTAACCAAGAAACGAACCTAATCCAATGCAGAACTAAAACGGTAGCCTTAACAGGCGGTAGAGTCGAAACCCGTGACATGATAGAAACCTGAATCTTAACAGGATAACAATAGAACGTCAAGCCTAAGAGCGTAAACAATGGCAGGTCAACGGTTAAGACCATAACAATACCGCAACCATACAATTAAATAAACGAAAAGGTAAAGAGATGAACGATAAAACTGAAAAAATGTTCGCTGAACTAGACGCCGCAATCATGGAATGTATTTGGGTTCCTAATAAGGAATTGCCCGAAGCATATCACGATGACCGTGAAGGTGGTCGAACTCTTGCACGACTTGAAAGTCAGCTTGAAGAAGCTAAAGAGATTGACCCACGACAGGAAACTGTAGTTGTATCGCATGGTGAAATCATCAGCGGTAATCAGGAACGCATCGACATACTAAACAAATATCAGGCTAATGTAGAAGCCGGTGAAGAAATTGAGTATGATGTAAATGATTACAAACTGCATCGTAACATGATGGCGTTTTGTTCAGCAATGAATATAGATTTATCTTAACACGGAAGGAAGTAGTATTATGACACTACCAAAAATCAAACCCGAAACTTGTTTGGCTGTTGTAGAGAAAGCAATGCAATCTGATCCAGTTGAATACTGCGGTAAGTTCTTAGAAAAAGAACGTGAGACAGCCGAAGTGCTGAGTGGTCTAGCTGTTGGGCTTACTCAAAGCATGGATGGTGATATCGAAGAAGATGAGCTGTTGATGCGGAGTTGCTTACTGAGTGCTGCGATGTTCATGACCTGCGAAATGGTCAAGGCTGAGATAGAAGCAAAAGAGCTAGAGGACTTGATAGGATAACCCTTTCGTGTGCCGGCTGTAGTGTCAAAGCTATGGCCGGCTTTACTAGAATCTGAAAAGTATTGACGTAAGTCGTTGGTATCAAAGGACTTAGGGCGATTAGGCCCGCCGCGCAGCTGCCCCTCCCTCTACAGGGGGGTAAAAATATCTGACATATTTCCGAAAAAATAAGTGAATTGGGTTGATTTGTCTTGCAATTTGTGCCGATATATATTATAATGGAGGCATACAAGTTAATCAATCGAAAGGAAAACGAAATGAAAGTTACTAAAATCACAAGCAAGACTCAAGCCAACCTAGAGCTATTCTTGACTGAACGTCGAATTGAAAAGAAGTTTAGCGAACTATGTGAAGGTGACAACGTTGACCGCAAACTAGGTCAACTATGGCGCAAGAGAGAACTTTTAATTAATTTCATAAATAGTTAAAGATTACCCTTGACATTTGCCGATATATATTGTATAATGAAGTCATAACGAAAACCAAACTTTTAGGAGTCTCACTATGAGCGACAATCTTTTCAACGCCGAACTTCGTGACTGTGCCCGTGATAACGAAATTAAAAAACAAAACCCTCCGCGTGGTATTGGTGAGGTAGGGCGATTGCTTGAATTGTCTGACGACGATTTCGATGCGTGGTATGAGGGGGAAAAAGCTACATCATCAGATGACTACGGGGCTGAACTTGATGAGCGTGATTTGCAGGTTGCCCAAGCAGAGTGGGAAGCCGAACAACTTCATTATGAGGATGACGGCGGTGACTTCGTTGACCTGTGGGAAGATTACCTTTGGGAAGATACTCGCGACGATCCCATTGATATGTATCATGAAGATGGTTTCGATTTCTAGGAGTATAATTGCTATGTCTAATAAGTCTAAAAAATTAATTATCAAACCTGAAGATATAAACGTCTCAATAGGACATCAAAAACACTTTACAGGTACGGGAGCGTGGGACAACCGCCCGAAACGCCAACGCACTCGATCCACACAAACACGGGCAAGCATGAAGGAGTACCAATAATGGTAAATGCAATCTTGAAAGCCGGTACACCGGTTGAGTTCACCCTGACGGGTATCGCTGGTACGGTCAAGGCGATTCAGAATGACCGAGTTCTCATTGAGAACGCTAAAGGGGAAACCCTAAATTCCAGCCTCTCAGAAATTGAGGGGATGCTCAAATCGGGCGCTCTTAAAGTTTAGGCTTTGTTGTGTGGTGTCCCTGTCGGTTGTTTGATGACACTTCCAGCCGGCAGGGCTAACACAAATCTGGAAATAATCGACGTAAGTGCCTATAAATAAAGGACTTACGACGGGCGCGGCGGGCTTTTTGTTCCTAAGTGCTTACCACTAAAGGACTTACGTTAATATTTTTATTAAAGTTAAGACTTGCAAATGACGATAAAAGTGGTATAATGGTGTAATAAGAGACGGGCACATATTATGCTGACCTCGAAGGCTAACAGGAAAAAAGCCTAGTGTCAGCGGCAACACCATCGGATGATTGAGACTTGCAGTGGGTGGAGTCCGATGTTTGAACTGCACTTTTTTTTATGCAATAGATTGTCGTAGCCAATCTTTGTTCTTCGGGGTTTTATAAAAGGTTTAGCACGCGAGTTATGCACGCGAGTTATTATTATGCTCAATCGGCAAAAAAATCCAAAGAAAAAATAAAGTTTGGGGTTGCAATTAGTCGATATATATAGTATACTGGTAGTATATGAAAGAGAGAAAAAATGATTGATCCAAACAAAAGAGTATATGTCTACTTCAATTTGCATCGAAAGTGCTTTAGTGTCCGACAGGGTAATAAAGTTGTAGAGCATACAAATAAGGTTTGCTTGAAGGATGTAAGATATCTGGTTCAGCAGGCAGGTAGGAAGAAAGTACTAAAAGAGCAGAGGAAAAATGTTCATGCTGGATTATCTGGTTATTACATAAAGAGCGTCCCTGTTCCGGCGGTTAGTTTTGATGTAACATACAATCCATATAAGTATGAGACCTTTGTAGATACTCAGGATCATGAACCGCAAGAATGGTCAGAGTATGCTTATCTGGAATGTGGTAAGGACTGGCGGAATATAGAAGCTATATTTACTAGGGAATATTTTGAGAAAAGTTAAAGTTCCCACTTGCAAATGACGATATATATAGTATAATGAAAGAGTTCAATAGTTAGTTTTTTTAAGGGAGAATCATATGAAGATTCAAAACACACAAACGACCGCTGTAGATTTTGGCAACGAAACCTACACTAACACTTATGTGTCCAACTGGTCAGGAAACGTCGAACTGAAGTTTCAGGACTACGCTGATGGTGGTGACGAATACAAACTAAATATTACGCTACCACTTGCAAAGGCTCGCGCCCTAGCAAAAGAGTTGACCACCGATCTTCAGAACTATGACATGGAACAAGCAAAGCAAGCTCAGGAGGAAGCTGAAGAAGCTGTAGAGGAATAACCCTTTCGTTAGTCGTGGCGGACTATAAAACGCCATTTTACTAAGTTTACTATTTTTTTCTAAGACTAGGAGAAGTTATTATGAAAGCTGTTAAAGGAAACCTTTTTGCCGTACAAATCAAAGGCAAAGTAAATACCACCAATCGTAGCCGTGACCAATGGGCGCAGATTGTAGAATGCAGGACTGGTAAAGTTTTGCACACTGGTCAACCTCGCTACATTAAGCGAGTCGCTAAGGACAGATACAACACACTGTTGGACATCTAGTCTTAGGATGGGAGAATCGGGGTAGTGCTTCGGACGACTATGTATACGCAAGCATTAAACTCAGGTGGCGGAGTCGCTCAACGCCTGAACTATCCCTATTCTTTTTAATACAAAGATAAAACAGAGTAGCCCAGTTAAAGCCTTCGTAGCCCTTGTGAGTCCGGTGAAACCCCATCGCGATTGAAATAGCGGCATAGGGACAGCGCCGGTAAGACGGTGTAGGGCACAGGTGGTATGGCTTCCCACCCTACTTTGATTTTAACACAAGCGATCCGCGCTTGGGACCTTTCGGCTATGCCGTTTCATCAATCAGGCGCGGGTTGTCTTTTATTGTGAAAGTAGAGGCCCGCCGCCGCCGACGTAAACCCTTACTACCAAAGGACTTACGACGATTGTTTTTTATTCTATGTTTTTCCTATCTTTCCCATAAAAAAGTGAAGATTCCGTTTGCAATATGACGATATATATGATATACTGGTAGTATAACCGAAACACAAAAGGGAGAAACACTATGCTAAAATTTTCAAACGCCAACGCTAAAACTCAAGCACTCAAAAACGATTCAGAGTTAGCAGACTACTTGACAGGCAAGCGTAAAATTTATTCGTTAGATTTACTCAGTGGCTACTCGTGCCCATATGCTGAAAAATGTTTATCTAAGGCAGTAGTTCAGCCCGATGGTAAACGTAAAATTAAAGATGGTAAGAAAACAGAGTTCCGTTGTTTTTCAGCGTCGCAAGAAGTGCAATATACCAACGTGTACAATTCACGCAAGCACAATTTCGATACGTTGCGTGGTTTACATATTAATGATATGATTCACGAGTTGAGTCAGTCAATGCCTAAAAATGCTGGCATTGTCCGAATCCATGTTGCGGGCGACTTCTTTAGTCGTGATTATATGTTGGCATGGTATATGGTTGCGGCTATGAATCCTAAGATATTATTCTATGCTTATACTAAGTCACTACGTTTTTGGCTTGCGGTTAATGAATATCCTATCTTGCACAATTTCGTTTTGAC
>Ga0315315_10005307_pt1 | contig 11884 bp, 4 predicted proteins | sample M140m3416metaG_FD_203699 | JGI IMG/M metagenome (GOLD analysis project Ga0315315, IMG submission 203699) | Ammonia-oxidizing marine archaeal communities from Monterey Bay, California, United States - M1 40m 3416 | ecosystem: Environmental > Aquatic > Marine > Intertidal zone | place: USA...
AGGAATAATTGAGCCGTTGATCAGGTCCATCTGCCGATCAACCACACTTACCGACATCCCACGCGCTTCCTGAAAGACGGACTCTTCCTTTGTACCGGACAGTCCCGCAGCTCCAACGGGAGAGATCAGCACGACGCGCCACTCAGTTGGCAGTTCATACTTTTGCAAATGACGATCAGATCCCTCAACCGTCTGGCCTGTATCGACAATCAATCCACCGTGATCAAAGCCAAACGTGCCAACGGCTGACCGACGTGAACGGTTCAATTGATGAGAAACCTCTCGAGAATCAAGAGGACGTGGCTGCCCGGCGACGATCCCTGCGGCTGTTGCTACAGCTAACGCCAGCTGTGTACCGGCTCCCAGTCCTCGATGAAACGGGAGTTCTGCATCAACGGCGATCCGCAGGCCGCTCAGTGCTGTATTCTCGGAGATTGTCCGAAATGTCTGTTCGATACGTTGGTGGATATGGAGTGCAGTGTCCGAACAGGAAAATGTTGGGGAGCGTTCCGCCTGGATTCGCCAGCACGGCCGCCGCAGCATCAAACCGATTCCGCCAAACCGCTTGGCTGACGCAGGCGCACCGCAGATGAGCCCGAAATGCAGTCGGGCACCGGTCACGACTTCAACTACGCTCATGATTCTTGCTCAAATGGCATTTTGATGTAGTCCTGCAGCATGGCGAAGGAATCAGTTTCGGCAACTCCTCCGGTTTTCTCAACGGCAGACTTAAGAACAATCATTTGAGCAGCGATTTCATCTGCTGAGAGCAAATGCACACGAGTCGCAAGGATCGCTGCTTCCAGTACCGCATGACGAGCGCGATTGAAGCCGAAGAAGGGCCGGTGCTCGCCCTGGGCGACAATTTCAGCTTGCAGTATCGACCGTTCAGAGCTCAGATCCTGTTCCGTGATCCGAAACTCAAACCAGCGACAGCAATCAATCAGAACGCGGCCTTCAATATTTGCAGCCGCGCGAGTGGCAGGAAGTTCAGTCAACCGCCCGATTGCTGCCTGAGCAATCAGCTCTACGCTATCGACGACGTGAAATACACCGCAGCGGGTTTGATTCAGATTACGAAACGTGCTCGACGTTTGAAACGGTCGAAACACCAGACGGGAAAAATCCCCCTCAACCAGCGGGCCCATGGGAGCCACATTGAGATCTCCGTCTGCACCCAGACTCGTTACCACACCTTCGACGATCACAGGCATAACAGGATATCGCTTCTGACACCGTCAGGCTCGGAAAATATTTCGCAGCCTGGAAAATGCCGCGATCCTGATCCAATACGAAAGTCGCGAAATGTGATGGTCATGCACATCCGAAGCAATACGGGCAGCAATCAGTCAGCTGGCCATGGAGATTAGCAGCCCTATTTAGAAGCCAGCCGGCCACATGGGTTCAGCAGGATTAACCTTAATCTCGAAGGCATCAGTAAACAAATCAATCAGAACCAGAGCTGGTTGGCCAGGTGTCTGGAAGACACCGTTGGCAGTATCCAGGTTGGTGTAATCATCAATTTTGAAGAGATTACCATAACGGTTTGGGTCCGGTCCCATAATATCATCGACGTACTTTCCGTCACCGATTCCATAGAAGGCGCTGTTATTTGGGTCATCCAATTCCAGTTGATCGCCTTCGTTCCCGGTGAATCGCATGTCGAGTAGAGCCACATCATTCTCGAAGACGTAGTCATAGGTAATATTGGTTTCGTCAGCAGCCGTTGTCGGGTCGTCCCGCTCGCCTGCATTGTTGTAATCTCCGCTGGCTTTCGTCTCAACATCGGACAGGAATGATCCTAACAGCATGTCCTCTTCAAGATTACCTCCAAAGGTATTGTCTGTGACGTCGGCGGCTACGTAGGCACCAGTACCCACCAGCATCCGCAGGCCATTACCTGTCACGGTGTTCACGCCGTTGGCCTGAATCGTATTGCCAGAGATCGTCAAGAAGGAGTTTTGTAGGCTCTCAGTATTGATGTAGCTGTCAGGGACTCCGGCAGAAATAGTTGAACGCATGATGCCGGCATCGAGGTAGGACTCGTCAAAACCGTCTGGCGGGGCGTCAAGATCGATAGGTCCGATCTGCGGTAGATATTGGAACCGCTGCTGATGCATGTCGGAATCCGCTCGCAGGAAGATACCATGCCGGCCATTGGATGTGATGAGATTGTCCGTCAGAGCAATCTGATTCATGTTAGGAAGACTGCTGTGGAAATTTGTGGTTCCGTTGGCTCCATTCAGAGTGATCAACACTCCGTCCTGATTGTTTCGAGAAATGGTGTTCTCGTTAATTGTGATGTTAGGTGTGGGGCCTTGGGTTACATGGCCCGGTTCCCTTCCGACTCCCCACTCGTCCGGATTGGTCAAACCGTCACCGATGGCGTTGCTGTCATTATCGATAGTACCCAGTCCGCTCTCGTGGGTACGTCCGACACCGGCGATACTAATTCCATCGCCGGTATTTCCAGCTGCGATACCGTTGTTTGTACTGCCGATCAGGTTGTCTTCGATCACGATCGTTGGAGTAGAGTCATAGACTGCTACGTCAAAACCAGAGAGTCCGGTAGTAGCTGCATCCGTGTGTCCAGTGATCGCGATGCCGTCGTCACCATTGGATTGGATAATATTGCCTTCATCGCTGGCGCCTACTCTCAAATTCGCACTGCCGAGGAAGTAATTGAACTGGACACCATCGCCATCCAATACATCGATCGTTCCGTTGAGATCTGAAGTTTCGCTGGTCCCGGCAATATTGCCCGTGATCAGCGTGTTTCGGATGTCGAGCGATGATCCGCCGACTGAGAATTCATCCAGGCGTACACCATTGCCGCCTGCAATCGTTCCGTTTCCACTGATTTGAGTGATGGCAGATGTTGCTGAAATCGGTGTTTCGGCAGTGATGAGCACATCCACTGTTGCCGTTTGCAGCCCACCATCGCTATCAGGCGCGGTAAAATCAATTCCCGTTTCGATATGCACACCGTCCCGGCCGTTGTTTGAAATCACCGTGTCACCCAGCGTGTCCGGACTACCGCAGCAGTCGTGTGCTCCTGGTGATGTGGCTACACTTTCAGAGGTGATTTGCAGCAGCACCTGCGTTTCTTCAGTTGCGGAAATATTCACACCGTCCTGACCGTTTGAGTCAATGACAAAGCCATTGAAGATGGTTTTTTGTGAACCGCCCACATCACCGAAACTGGAATTTTCGCTGGTTGTGATTTGAACGCCGTTGACAGCGTTGTACTGCAGCAGATTACCTTCTCCGTTTGCCAGCAGTTGCGAGTCACCCCGTGTTGTAAAGCTGGCACCGGACACTCCATTAATACTGATGGTATTGTTGTTCCAGGTCACACTGTTCAATGTGGCACCGGGGTCGCCATCCGGCAGATTAACGTCTGCCCCGTCTGTACCCTGAGTATCGACTTCCAGCCCATGAGATGCATGACCGGTGATTGTGTTGAAGTCAATATCTGCCAGCAGCAGTGAGGCATCGCGACGAATCAAATTGATACCGTTACCGACAAACAGCGCATCTGTTCCTGCTGTGCTATTCGTAATAGAGTTGCCGGCAATATTCAGATTTGCCAGCCCGTTTCCGTTGAGGATGACTCCGATACCCGTATTTCCGTTTTGGTTCAGCGTATTGACTTCGCTGGCTACCACAGTGCTGAGTGGACCAGTTGTTTGTCCAATGGTCAGATTGAGAACATTGTTTTGGTCAAAACCAGCGTCCGGCGGTCCGCCAGCCACGTTGTTGCTGCCGTTCATTTCGGCGATAATACCGCCCAACAGATTCTGGCTGATCGTGTTGCCCTGGACCACGATGTCCATCTGCTGATCTGCATTGCTGACCGTTGGTTCCACATTACTGTTCGCCAGAATTCCTGCCCCGCCATTTCCATTGATGGTGTTGCCGCTAATCAGTCGGCTTGAGGTGGTACCAAAGTCGACCGTACCGCCGACATCGACCAGTAATGCAATCCCATTGCCAGCATTGCTGGTGATCGTGTTATTGATTGCATTTCCCCAGACCGTACCACCATCGGAGGTCAGTACACGAATCCCGTCGGACTGGTTGCCGATGATTGTATTCCCCTGAGTGTATGACGAACTATTCAGTGTGTTTGTTCCGGCACCACCAATTGTGTTGCTGGCATCGATAAATGCCAGGGCACCATTAGCCTGCAGGTCAATACCCCGCCCGGCATTGTTTTGGATCACGTTCGTTTGAATTGTAACATCTTCAGCACGCGCCTCATCATTCATCTGAATCGATAATGCATCGCCGCTATTATTCGTGATGGTGTTGTTGAGGAATGTAGACTGTTCCAATACCGCCTCATCGGTAGCAACGATTACAATGCCGTCACCCGATACGCCTGAAGTGATTGCTGTGCGAGTTCCTAAAGCATCGACAAGCTGCTGCACGTGTGTTTGAGTGGCATTTCCCTCTTCACCATTCTGACCTGTGTAGGCAAATTCTCGAGGGCCGATACGAGCTTGATTCGACAGGTCAAGGGCTCCGGTTCCCATGATGGGTGGATTGCCTGACGGCGTCACAGCACCTGCAGCATTGAGGTGCTCCAATGAAAGATTGTGTCCGATTTCATGGGAAATTGTTCCTCCCAGGGCATTTCGGGTGAAGGTCAGATTTCCTGACGTCAAAGCATCCTGCAGAGCAGTATTGTCGCCGGCAATTGCCAGGTCTGTGTCGTGGGTGTGGTCGTCGCCATGGACATGATCACTGCCAATATCAGCAGGAGTCAGGCCTCCGAGGCCGTTGATGTTGTCTGAATAGACTGACGAGAGCTGGTCGCCAACGGCAAAGCCACCATTTGGGGCACCACTGGCATCGCGTGCCGCTGAAAGCCACCCAATTCCGAGTGGCGTTTCGGGCGTCGTCGATCCACCGATAACCGTGTAGTAGTATTCGGTTGCCCCATTGGACGGAGCTGTGCCAACATCGCCGATCACGAAGTCAATCGCCAGCTGCTGACCATCAGGAATCGAGCTGAGGGCGTCGGTTCCAACAGTCGGGATGCCATAGTAATGATTCTGGACCTGGCCCAGAACTGCATTGGTGACCACATCGTAAGCGCTGGTGTCAAATCCAAATCCAGTGACATCAAACGCAGTAATATCATTGCCGAAACTGTCTGTATAAGCTCCCTGTGACGTTTCCCAGAAATCCAGCACGAATGTCAACGCTGGTGGACCGCTTGACACTGATTGCTCTGATGTAATTGTATTGAACAATGCATCAATTCCTGCAGTTGAACTGTCTCGCAAATCGACAGCGATCCCCGCTCCAATGTTCCCATTGAAGGTATTACCCAGCCCTGCAACGGGCCCTCCAATATCAAAGTCACCTATGCTGTCATCCTGACCGAAGAGGCACAGACCGCTGAGTCCATTGTCGCTCATTGTGTTCGAGACGATTCCCTCGTCCAGTAAACCGTTGCCGTTGATGTCTTCAGCGGGATCAAGAATGCCGTCGCCATTCACGTCTTCTGTCGAAGAGTCAATTGTGCCACCGTTGAGGAAGTGCAGCAGGCCTCCATTTTCCAGGTTACCCGTGAAGGTATTATCTCGCAGACTGGCAAGATTAATTGTTCCCCCGTCAGCCCTTCCGGTGAAGCCGTCGAGCGTGTTGTCGGTGGAAGTGTTTCGTTCCACCACGGCCTGAATTGTGGCGCCTGTGTCGGCCGTGACCACGATTCCATCGCCTCCAGCAGAAACGTTGTTATCGATGATTCCGGTTGGTTCAACCGCGCCGGATCCACTGGGGTTGTCGGCGTTGATAATGCTGTCTGTTCCCGCTGCCACATAGAGCCCGACAGTTGAGTTGTCGGTTGCGGTGTTCGTACTGAGTCGGAGGTCTGAAGTTGAATCCACTGTCGTGGTCAGCATCAGCCCGTGTGTTGACACTCCGGCGAACCCTGTAAAGGTATTCTCGTCAAACAACAGTTCTCCACTGCCACTGTCCAGACTCACGCCGGTGGTGTAGTTGGTGAAGATGTTGTCCTGAATGGTCGCATTGACAACAGTCGCTCCGGCCTGCGCAATTCCCATGCCAAAGGCAGTGCCGTCTGCATTACCGCCGTCGATGCGGAGTCCCTCGATGCGGTTCCCGTTGTTCACGCGAATGACCGAGCCACCTGCCACTATCGTTGGATTGGAAACCAATGGTCCCGGTCCCGCCGCATTCGCCGGAATGACAAAGTCCGCTCCGGCATCGGTGAACAGGGTGAAATCTTTGTGAGACGAAAAGAGAGCCTGATCTGCCAACAGTTCCAAACCACCATCAACAGTCAGTCCTGTGCCCGTGCCATCCGTCCGTGGAGTAAGACGAATGGCATCTACCGTTGCAGCATTCGCGGCGGCTGCCAGTTCCAGTGTCGAGAACGGATCTTCGATCGTCCCTGTGCCAGTGGTTGTGGCATTTGGATCTACGTAGTTGATGAACCACGGAAGACCTGTTTCAGGATTAATCTCAGCCGCACTGACAACCGTTGATTCCAGTTTGGTGTGTATTGTATTTGTTCGACGTACGGGATCCATCAAACGTTGTCGCACCGTCTTCGGTCGCAAAATCGTTTTTTGATGCCTGTGCGGAATCGTGTAGGCGATGTTGACCCAGCTGTTGGTCCCGAACACTTTGTCATTGGTGTAGAACGCGTTGACTTCCAGTGACTCTGTTGCCTGCAATTGCACCTGAACCGACAGCCCCAGAGCTTCCTCATCTCCAAAGTCACTTTCCAGATAATACGAACCGAGGAATGTCTTGAGTCCGCGACGTCCTAACCATGGAACTGGAGTTCCAATCTTCCAGTCAAATCCCTGATAAGCGTTTTCGCGAGATTCGGTAAACGATCCTACGACGTTATTGCCTGTCAGAGTTAATCCGGTCAACGCCGTTGTTGAATCCAAAACCGTACTGTCACCGGTCGTCATATATCCATTGAAAATGAAGTCGACGTATCGTCCGAGATTTTCAATTCCAAAGCCGACTCGAGAGTAATCAGTCAATTGGGCTGTGTTGTCGAAGTCTCCGAACACGTTGAGGCCCCAGACTCGATTTCGACTTTCATCGTAGTGGCGAAAAATAGCACCGTAGTTGTAGAGGTCGCGACCATCGGCAGTCAGCGATGCGGAGAGGCTCATTCCAAGAATCGTTGTATCTGGCATAAGGTGATTTGGAATCAAGGCATTGATGCGTGTGTACGAATCCTGCATCCCAATGCTGTCATCGATGTTCTGCGAAAATGTCATCTGCGGCCCCATCAGAGGCTGCGGCTTGAATGCCTGACTGCCCATGACGGGAGCTGTCACACCTGCGCTACGTTGCAGGAATTGAGCGGCATCCTGTAGCGGCGGATTGCTTCCGCTGTTCATGTGAACCTGCCCTGGAGCTGTGGCGCCATTCGGGCCAGCTACACTCGTGTCCGGAACCGGGCTAATCCTGTTCTGGACTGCTTCAGGAGTGTTTTCCTGAGGAACGGACGTCATATGAAAGACGCCAGGCTGGTCTCCAACGGAGACGTTAGCTGCGGCAACAAGAGCGATGCAGCTGGCGGTAAGACAGAAGGACGCGAAAGTTCGTGTCGTTTTCATCGGTGGTTCCGATCGATCCGTAATGACAGACTATACCGGTCGTAGCGATACGCGCGGATATTCTGTTCGATCGGAAATCTACCCGTAGTCGGTTGAGTTAAAACGTGAGGGTTGTGCTGATACTTTGGAATTTGCGGTTCACACCGGTTGTGGCTAACCCGTTACTGAAAAGGTGGTTACAGCCAGAAGCGGAATCCCGGGACCTCGAACATTGCAAAAACGATTGGCAGGAAACTGCCGATCAGACCCGGTGATCGGCAGTATTTGCCGTTTAAGGGGCGTTGATCAGCGGACTGCACTTGTTCAGCATCACACAAATCTGCGGCAAAGCACTGAAAATTCGCGAGTGGTTGCTATCCCACGGACCTGAAATGGCTGCGTACCCCACTCCCAATGGCACAAACTCATCGTCACATTCAACAGCCCACGAAAAAGCCGGGCGTGTTCACACGCCCGGCTCATTGTTCAGATCATCAGGACTCGAATGCTGTTTAGAGCCTTACAGCGACCAGCCTTCGCGGTACTCACGATGTACGTACTGATTCACTTCTTCGATATTCGTACTGACAAGGTTCTTCGCATCCCATTCGATGCGTTGGCCTTCTTCGACTCGCAGAGCCAGATTACCAATCAGAATGGTTTCTGTGAGACGGCCGGCATAGCCAAAGTTAGACATCGTTCCCGGCTTGTAGTCCCCGGTGATTGAATTAACAAACTCCCACTTCTGCCGCTGGTCGCCACTCCCTTTGAACGGAATGCGAGGCAGAGTCTGCTCAGGTTTTTCATAGTCTGAGAAGTTGTCGACTGGCAGCAGTGAGAACTTCGCACCGTAATCGTTAGCTGAGAAGAGCATTCCATCGGTACCAACAGCTAACATGCCACTGGTCTTACCACCACCTGCACGTTGTTCGGCGATCCGTTTACGATAGCTTTCCGGCAGTTGATTGGTGAGTTCTGCTGGAGGCAATTCACCACCGTCGTACCAGTGCATGTCACAGGCGACCATACCTTCACGTTCTGGAAATTCGAACTTGAGGTGGCTACTGGACGGATAAGTTTCGTTCTCAAACAGCCCTGGATTTTTCAGAGCAGTGATGGCGACAGGATCAAACAGATGCAGGGCCATCACTGGTAGATTGGTCGTATGACATGCCATATCGCCCAAAGCACCAGTACCGAAATCAGCCCAACCACGCCACTTGAAGGAATGGTAGACACCTTCTTTGTATGGACGCATGGGAGCGGGCCCAATCCATGAATCCCAGTTCAGGTATTCAGGAATGGGATCTTCACCTTCCGGCCGTCCCACAGCCTGTGGCCAAACTGGCCGGTTGGTCCAAACATGAACCGCAGTGACATCGCCAATGGCGCCGGAACGCAGGATTTCAACGGCATCGCGAAGTCCGTTTTCCGATGTCCCCTGATTCCCCATTTGGGTTACTACGCCCTTGGCCTCAGACAATTCACGCAGATGGCGTGCCTCGCGGATCGACCACGTCAGTGGTTTTTGGCAATACACATGCTTGCCCATCTTCATCGCCATCGACGCAGCGGCTGCATGGTTGTGGTCCGGAGTACTGACGGTGACCACATCAACTTTGTCGCCCAGGTTCTCCAGCATCTCACGGTAGTCACTGTATGCCGCCGCATCTTTGAATTCACGGCCTTTCTTTCGCAGTGTTTTGGCATCGACATCGCAGATACCCACAATGGAAACACCCTGTTCGTAGATATGGCTGGAGTCGCTGCTACCTTTTCCACCAACACCAACACACGCAGCACTCAAAGACTCAAGGGCTGAGCGAGATGCCTTGAGCTGAGTTTGACCGCCGACCCAACAGGCTGTTCCGATCGCTGCCGATTGCCCAATAAACTGACGCCGATTTGTATTTCGAGTCTTCAAGTTGTCACCTTTGAATCTGTATGTGTAAGGGATTAAAACGACAAACCGGGAATTCAGGAGGAAATGGTTGGATACGAACTCCGCGCGATGAGATCCCTGAGAAAATCAGTCAAGTTTGCCGAAAACTCAGCTTCCACGATAACAACGCTGGCAGAAAGAGCAAACAATCCCACCGTTTCCTGACCTTCTCCGCCCCAATTCTATATAGAATTTACTGGTTTGCGGCGAGTCCGTGCCCTCCCTCCTGTACCTGAGTCCATTGATGAAACAAACACCTGCAAAACAATTATCAACGCCAAACCAGCACCACGTTTGGCCGACAGTGGCATCAATCGGATGCCTGTGTCTTCTGTTGCTTGTCGGTTGTGGTGACGGTAACTCAACTTCCAGCTCAAACAACACTGCTGGCAATGATTCCAAATCTACAGAGCCGACTCCCGTTACGCCGGACGATGCAGCCGCTGTCACGGCCCTGACCAATGCCGGATTTAAGCTCACAACCAATGACGCAGGGAATGTCACCGCAGCAGCAATGGCGTTCGATGAAGACAAATCCGCTGAACTCGTGCATCTCAAAGGCTTGCACAGTTTGACAAAGATTCAGTTCACCGGCCCTGCGTTGACCGATGCTGGACTCGAAGTGATCGCCGATTTACCAAATCTTGAAAGACTGAACCTTGCCGACTCTCGAGCGGCCGATGGGGCACTTAAAGCGTGCGCAGGCCTGCAACATCTGACCGTTCTTCAGCTTCGTCGTTCGGCAGTGACCAATGACGGCCTTGCCAGCCTGTCCGCTCTTCCTGCATTGAGAGCCGTCGATGTGAGAAACACAAAAATCTCAGACGATGGACTTACGCACCTGGCAAAGATTCAATCCCTGGTTGATGTCCAGTTTGAAAAATGTGACGTGACCGATGCGGGCATCGAAGCCATCAGTGGTCTTCCACTCAAGTCGATTAACCTTAACTTTTGCACTTCGATTACTGACAAGTCGCTCAAGCTGCTGGGCGGAATGCCTGAACTGGCATCCATTCAGCTTTCCGAAACTCAGGTTTCAGACGACGGCATGCAGGCGATCGCCAACCTCAAGAAGCTAAAACGGTTGAGGTTAACTGAATGTGACGTGACCCACGAAGGCTTTATTCATCTTGTGGGAATTGATACCGTCGAGCGACTCGGTCTGCGAGGCTCCTCTCTGGATGCAGAAGGACTAAAGATTATTTCTAAGCTGCCCAATGTCAACTTCCTTGACATCAGTGAATGCCGATTGCTGGCCGCGGAAGAACTGACAGCATTAAGCCAGATGAAAAATCTCAAGACTCTGATCTGCTGGGAAACGAAGGTAGACGACTCCGTCCTCAACACACTCAGCGGGTTGACCGTCCTCGAGGAACTCGACCTCAAGGCAACAGCGATCACAAACGAATCAGTGAAGACTCTGCTGGAACTTAAGAACGTGCGAAAGCTCAACCTCGCGGGAACTCAGCTTTCAGACGAGGGCTTTAGCCAGTTGTCACAGCTGCCAGCTTTGAATTGGCTGAACGTTGCGAACACCGATATCGGCTACGACGTGATTGACGAACTCAAAGCAGCTCGTGAAGGGCTTGTTGTACAGGAGTATGAGTAGAGGGGCTTCTGAGAAACCGGTGATGTGAGTTCCCGCCTGTGTTTCCGCGATACCGTCTCGCCAGTGGATTCAGGTCCACCGCCAGCTGGACAGCAGCCTGATATCTCCAACCTAAAGCATTCTTATGACCGATACGTCACAACGCACCCAAAGTCAGCTGCAGTTTGAAAGGGCACAACGCTGTATCCCAGGTGGGGTCAACAGCCCTGCTCGAGCATTCGGTGCGGTGGGAGGCACTCCTCCGTTCATCGCCTCCGGGCAGGGTCCGCGAATCACTGACATTGATGGAAATGAGTTCATCGACTACGTGGGTTCGTGGGGACCCCATATCCTCGGACATCGCCATCCGGCAGTTGTTAAAGCCATTGAGCAAGCCGTTGCTGCAGGGACCAGTTTTGGGGCACCGACTGTCGCAGAATCTGAATTAGCAGAATTGGTTTGCGAGTTAGTGCCGAGTATCGAACGCGTCCGCATGGTGAGTTCCGGGACCGAAGCTACCATGTCGGCCATTCGACTGGCTCGTGGATTTACCGGACGCGATCGAATTATTAAATTCTCAGGTTGTTACCACGGACATGTTGACAGCCTGCTCGTTCAGGCAGGCAGTGCAGCATTGACATTGGGAGCACCATCGAGCCCCGGCGTTCCGACCGGATGTACGAACGACACGCTGTCCTTGCCTTACAACGATGTGACTGCCCTTCGTGAAGCATTCATTGAATATGGAGACACACT
>Ga0315315_10005308_pt1 | contig 11883 bp, 10 predicted proteins | sample M140m3416metaG_FD_203699 | JGI IMG/M metagenome (GOLD analysis project Ga0315315, IMG submission 203699) | Ammonia-oxidizing marine archaeal communities from Monterey Bay, California, United States - M1 40m 3416 | ecosystem: Environmental > Aquatic > Marine > Intertidal zone | place: USA...
GCGCGATGGCGACGCATCACGGCGCGCACTCGCGGAAATCGACGCCGGATCCCGACGAGGACGACGCGCTGGACGATGATCTCGATGATCTCGAGGTGCGAGCGCGAACGCGGGAGAGACGAGGACGAGAGGGAGGAGACGGGGGGGAATTGTGGGAACGCGGGACGACGCGGGACGACGCGCGGGACGAGGACGCGAGGCGAACGAGACGCGAGCGAACGGCAGAGGACGACGAGGCGAGGACGCGCGATCGGGACGGTAGTGATCGCGAGGTCGAGCGCGCGAGAGAGAGAGAGGGCGTCGAACGCGGGCGTGGAGGTGACTGACGAGGCGCGACGACGCACGCAGGGCGGCAAGGGCGACAAGCAGTCGAAAAAGGCGACGACGTCGCAGTATCGCGGGGTGAGACAGCGCCCGTGGGGGAGCTGGGCGGCGGAGATACGCGATCCAAATCGAGGCGCGAGATTGTGGCTCGGCACGTTCGATACCGCCGAAGAGGCGGCGAGAGCGTACGACGCGGCGGCGAGACACATTCGCGGGCCAAACGCGAAGACGAATTTTCAGCTCGCGCCGGGGGAGGAACCGCCGCCGTTCGTTTTGCCCGAGCCCCCGTCGGGGGGGCGCGGTGGTGGCGGTGGCGGTGGTGGACGCGGCCGGGGCGGACACGACGCGGGTTTGCCGTCAATCGGAGGTTTCGGCGCCGGAGCGTCGCGCCAGCCCAACGCGCTCAAGAAGCAAAAACCCGTGGGGAAGGACGCGAAGGGGGGTCCGAGCACTATTTACGGCTTCGGTCCGAGTTCGAGCGACAAGAACTCCACTCCTAAGCGTGGTTCGATAGGTTTCGGCAGTGGCACCGACTTATCCGCCCTCGTCAACGCCAATCTCGCCTTGGCCAACCAAAACCTCGCCTCGGCCGGGTCGGCGAGAAAGGATCACGAAAACAGTTTCATGAAACTCTTCGCCAACGGTAGCGTGGGTGGGACGCCGTCGAGCACGGGTGGATCGCCGCTCATTATGCCCGAGTCAGTGGAACTGCGCGACGGCATGAGCGGCATGAGCGGTGAGATTCCGGTGATTCACGGCAAACGCGACCGCGGTCCGAGCAGCGCGTTTTTTGGCACGTCGTTCGGCGTCGCGGGTTCGTTCGGTTCGATGTTTCCCCCGGACATGGGGCTGTCCTCAACCCCGGACGGTGTCGACAATTTCTACGGCGAGTTCTCCATGTCCCCCAACGATCGGTCGGCGCACGGTGCAGATCATTTCCCCGTCGGAAGCTTGGGGACGATGGTCGACTTGAACGACGCGCTGCCGGCGGTGGGATCGCTCGATCTCGGAAGTCCGGTAGACTTAGACTCGATGATGAATTCGTTGCCGAGAAATAGTGGCGGGAAGGTTCAAACCGTCGCATCTATTCTCGGCAAACCCAAGAAAAAAGAGCACGATTCACCGCTTGGAAGAGCGTCGACGCGCAACACGCGCGAATCCTCGCGCTCGAAGAGCGCGTTGGACGCCATGTCAGCGCTCAAATGAAGTTTTCTTCTTGTATACGGTAGAACAGTACAAAAGAAAGAGCGCAAGCTCACTCGCGAAGCATTTCCGCCCATTTACCCTCTTTCATCTGTAATTTTCAAGTCAATTTTGTTCCCTCGGGCTTGCCGCGCGTCGAGTCGAAATCGCGCGCGTCGCGCGTCGCGCGTCGTATACTTTGTTCGTTCGTGTTCGCATTGACAACAAAATTGATAATAGAGTCCCGGGGTCCCCCGGTGTCATCGCCACATCGTGCACACGCGTTCAAAGGCTAAGGCAAAGCTGGCGCGCGTTTAAATCTTAAACGAGCCGCCCTCCGAGATGTTCAAGCCGCCCTTCGGCTTGTACTGCCCGCTCTTCAGGTCGTCTTCGTACCCGGCGCCGATGACGCCGGAATCGCGCACGGACTTTTCGAGCAACCAATCGAAGAATCCCTTCTTTTGGCCCGGCTGTGTCGCGTGCGTCGCGCGGTCGCGTCATCCGTCAGTCGCGCGTTCGCGTTCGCCTTCGTCTCCCCCTCGGTCTCTTCCCTCGCCCCAATCTCGCGATCGACCGTTCGCGACCCAGCATCGACCCCCCCCCGAGGTCGCGCGATCGATCGATCGCCGCGTCGCCGTCCTTTCACCGATCGCCGCGTCGCGCGCGCGTCCTCGCGGCCGATCGATCGCGCGCGCGCGCCGATCGCGCGCGTCGCGCGCGCGCGTCGATCGCGCGTCGCGCGCGCCGCCCCGCGCCCCTCGCGGCCTCGATCGCGGTCGCGGTCGCGACGGCTTCAGGATAAAACCAAGCGGCGCCCTGCGCACCTTGCCCGCGGCGGCCTTCTTCCCCGCGACGCGCTTCGTCCCGGACGTGTTCGCGGCGTTCACGACGACGCGCGTGGAGCTAACGGCAAACATGTGTCTCGGTGGCGGCGGCGCGCGTGTCTGACGCCGCGCGGCGCGCGCGCGATCGCGGCGCGCGCGGTCGGTCGTAAAGGTCCGTAAAGGTCGTAAAGGCCGTAAAGGTCCGTGTGTGCACGATCGACGGACGCGAGACCGAGCCCCCGCGCGCGACGCGCGGCGCGATCCGTCTCTGCACGACGCGCGCGAACACGCCGACATGGGTCGCGTTCGCACGAAGACGGTGAAAAAGGTGCGCGTCGAATCGAACGCGTCGCGAGCGGCACCGGCGACGGCGCGCGCGGCGACGGCGACGGCGCGAACGCGCGACGCGATGGACGGGGCGACGATGGAAACCCTAAGAGGACGATCGCAGAGAGAACGAACGCGCGCGGGAGGGCGGCGTCGAGCGCGCGATCGGACGCGCGAACGGACGGGGAGGCGCGGGTGATTTTGAACGCGCGCGATGACTGACGACGACGACGATGCGGTGTTCGCGCGTGCGGTAGGCGTCTCGCCAAATCATCGAAAAGTATTACTCGAGGCTCACGCTCGACTTTGCGACGAACAAGCGCATCGCGGATGATATCGCGATCATTCCGTCCAAGCGTTTGCGTAACAAGATTGCGGGTTTCACGACGGTACGTTTTAAGGCGAGCGAAGCGCGGGAACGCGGTCGGTGCGCGAGAGGGCGCGACGGTGCGACCGAGGCTCGATCGGTGGGGTTTGAGACGCGCGAACGCGCGACTGACGTCGGGTTGATGAATCGTTCGGAAACAGCACTTGATGAAGCGTATCCAACGCGGACCGGTGCGCGGTATCTCGCTCAAGCTTCAAGAGGAGGAGCGTGAGCGCCGCATGGATTTCGTGCCGGAGAAGTCCGCGCTCGAGACGGACTCCATCGAAGTCGACCGGGACACGATGGATATGTTGAAGTCGATGAACATGGGTAACTTGCAAGGCGTTTCTGTGTCTAGCCGTGCGCACTACAACAAGGGTCCGCGACGTGATCGCGCGTAATTTCGCACACGTATGCCCGCGAGAACATTAGGTCATCGCGAGTAGAAATGTGAGAGACTAATAGACTTGGTTTAAATTGTCGCGCGTCGCCCTACCTGCGCATCGATTCCCTGAGAGATCCTCGCGCGCGCATGTTGAGTAGAATCGCTCGAGTGTCCATATCGCCGACCTCGAGGACGTTCGTCGTTTCTTTCAGCGCGCTCTCGCTCGACTTTTCTGGACTTGCCGCGGGCGTCTCGACGACGACGGAGTCGTCGCCTTCGTTGGGCGATTTTCCATCAAAGTCGAGCTTTACCACCGTTTCGCGTCTCGCCTTGAACGATCCTTTCCTGCCAGAGAACGAAGAAGACGATCTCGTCCGTTCAAGCGGAAGCGTGGGTAACCCAGTGTTGTTTGCCGGCATGTTGTCGACGCCTCGTTTCGCTCTCTGCTCGCGCGCGACTTGCGCGTCCAGTAACGTCTGCACTTCTTGAAATATGTCTTCGAATGAAGGTCTGAGCGAGGGATCGCTCTGCCACGCGCGCTGCATCAACGCGCGATATGATTCGGCGTCGAGAAAAGCGGCGCCGTGCGTCGCATCTACCTCTGGACGATCGCCGTCCGGAACGATGGAGACGATTTGATAAACGTGCAAATCCTTGAAAGGCGCTTGCAAGCTTTGAAGCTCCCACATGACGATGGCGAAGGAGTACACATCTGATGCTGTACCATACTGTCCGTCTGTCAGAACTTCAGGGGCCATCCAACGAGGCGAGTGAAGAGTACCTGAGCGCTCTGCGCCCTCGCCCGAGGCGACGATGTCGTTGTGCACTCGAGATAGGTTGAAATCGCCGACTTTGACACGGTAGTAGCGGTCTACCATAAGATTGGCACTCTTTAAGTCTCGATGCAAAACGGACGCATCGTGCAAGTAAAGCATCCCAGCCGCGGCACCGAGTGCCATCTGAAGGCGTATACGCCACGGCAACTCGGGCGCGCCCGGCTTGATGTGTCGCTGAAGTACCGCGTACAGCGAACCTCGAACGCAAAACTCCTGCACGATGGCTGGACGCGGTGTCATCACGACCCCGAGCAAAAGCACGATATTTGGATGTCTGAGCTTCGTCATGATGCTCACCTCTTTCTCTAACTCTTCCAAAGAATGAATGAGTCCGCTCGACGTAACATCGATGTCTTGAGCGCCGATGAATTTCACGGCGACGTCTATGTGATTCCAAGTAGCTTTGAACACGCGACCGAACGATCCTTCTCCGATTTTTTGTTCAAGTTTAATATGATCGTACGCAATTCGCGCTGTTTCTGATAACGTAGCCGACTCGGGCGTCCTATTCACCGGAATAAATTTACTGTCATTCATCACCTTGGACGGCGATCCCAAGCCCAGACGTGAATGCTCCTTTCGCGCCGTCTGTCGAAGCTTTCCGAGCATGGCTTCGAGCTGCGAGAGAGGCCAATACATTATGCTTCCGAAACGACCGACGGTGATGACACCGATAGAACCACCGCCGTCTATCTTGGTTAAATGAACGAGCCCACTACCGTGCGCGACGAGCTTACTCGAGCGTAACTCGAAGGGTGAAGCGTTTTTCGAAGAAGCGAGCGTTTCGGCGTGGAGAGATGCTTCGTGCAACTCATGCGCTCCGGGGAGGGGCCAAACTGTCAGCTTTCCATTCGCGTGTCCGATGGCGATGATCGTTTCGACAGCCACGGCGCCGACGATGCTTTTACCAAAGTACTTGGAAAGCGACCACGCATCAACCGCCTTGAATCCCATTGTGATGTTCATCACGCGCTCGCCGGTTTCTACCGCGCACTTATCTCCGCCCCATATTTGCACCGCACCCGTGTCGTGCACGCTGACGATCAAATCTCGCACCGTGGGGTGCTGCATCAACGCAACCGCGGAGCCGAGATCTTCCAAACTCACCATGCGCACGCACTTTGCCTCAGCCACATCCCAAACCTCCAACACTAAATCATTCTCGCATGCGATGAATACCACCCCTTCTGAGCCGTCGCTCGCGTTGTGTAGCATACACGACACGCTTTTGGACTTTTTACGAATCGAGTCGGGATCTGGGAAACTCGGACGATGGGTGGCGGATGCGGCGACGACGTCGCGCGCGACTTTGAACTCTCCAGCAGAATCATTCGTACTCGCGACGACTCGCAATTCAACTACGGTACCATCCGTACAGCCAATCCACGCGCGCGTGCCGTCGATCGGTGCGATCGCCGTCACGGACTCGTTGCGCGCCACGACGACGATTTGCGAGTTCATCAATCGCCCCATATCGCAATCCCACGCCATGACCCCTCCGTTTTTCAAACCGGCCCATAACAACGGCGATCCGTTCGGTGCGTTCACCATCGTGACTATGGATGACTTCAAGAACGCAGAGCTCGTGCCCCCGCTAGGCCGAGCCATGCACGACGTGCCGCCCGTGGCGTCTACGCGCGGACTTTCGATTCGGCGCCGACCACGTATGAACATGTCGTACGCATCGAGCCTGGGAAACGCCCCGCCCGTGGACCACCAAAGCTCAGCCCCACCCGACCCCGCGGCGCACATCGTGAGCACACCCGAGCCAAAGATACTATCGATCGTCTGCGCGACGCCGCCTCGAAGCAGCCGGCGTCGCCCGTCGCTCGACACGCCCGCGACGCCCAATCTTCCCGACGCCCCGGCCATGTTCCACAGTTGTAGCTCCAGAGCCTCTAAATCTCGCGTCACTTCCTCGAATTTCCCATCGGTTTTCCCCCCTATCGCGTACCGCACCAGTTTTTGCGCCGTCGTGAACGACCCGTAAACCTCCGCCAGCGTCTTCCCGTGGTGCAACCGTCCCAGCACGCTCACGCATTGCCGCTTCACCTGCACCCGTCCACCATCATCATACATCGCGTACACGTTCTCCACCTCTCGCAGCGCCAACATCGTCGCCTCCGCTTGCCCCCACAGCGCCGAGCACTTCTCCCGGTGCGACACCGCGCCGTGCGCCGCGCGCTCGAGCGCGCGCGCCGCGCCGCGACACCGCTCAAACAGCCCTTCGTTCGCGCCGCCGACATCATCGCGCATCCACGACGCGTCTTTCACCGTCGATCTGGACGTCGACGCGTCCTCGCGCGTCGTCACCGCGTCCTCGCGCGTCCCAACCGTCGTCATGCGCGCGCGTTCCGAAGCGCTTTCCGCGCGCTTCGAGCCGCTTCGAGCCGCGACGCGCGCGACGCGCGGCGCGACGCGCGAGCGCGCGCGTCTCGACGACGCGCGCGGGTCCGCGGCGCGCGCGCGGGTCCGCGGCCGCGCGCGCGGCGTCGAGACGCGCGCGGGTCCGCATCACGGGCGTTTTCAACGTTGAATACGAGCCTGATCGACCGGTCGTGAACCGTCGGTGCGAGGACTCCGATGCGCGCGCCAACATCCAGCGATCGCCACACGTCGACGCGACGAACGCGGGACGAGCGCGCGCGCGATGTCTCCGAAGCCGCGCGTGATGAAGCGCGCGCGCGCGAAGGGCGCGAAACTACTCGCGGGATGCGCGCTGGCGTCGCTCGCGGTGCGCGGTGCGCGCGGGGACGCGACGCAAACGGGAACGACGCGGTTGGGTGTTGACGACGCGCGAGGGTCAGACGAGGCGCCGCGCGAGAGCGGGCGAGCGCGGCGCGCGCGCGCGGGGATCGCGTCGCTCGGGTACGGTCTGAGTGACGTGCAGCCGAACTTGAACGACGACACGCTGCCGCACGGAAAGCCGGGATGGCGTTGGAGGTTTGGCTCGAGGGAAGGGCTGAGCTTCGTGTGCCCGGACTCGAACGCCCACCCGAACGCCGACCCGAACGCCAATCTCGGCGAGGGTGACGAAGACTCGTACTTAGACGAGACCGATAATGCGTTGCCCGATCCTCCTCCGACGCGATACGTCGTTCGTTATGGGACGTACGGGCGTTTCGCCGATACGGGCGTGGACAAGTACAACGACGCGTGGTTTGAAAGCGTCGAACACCAAGCGGACATCAAGTGGACGTACGGCGTGTGCAGACCGGGTCAAACCATCAAATGCGAGTCTTCGACGTTCGGATACGTCAACCCATTTCCTAGCATCGCTGATGGCATGCCCGGGAAGAAGTGTCAGTACTTGAACGTGAGAGACATTCCCAGCCGCGACGTCAACGCGAGCATCTCCTTCGCTCCTGGCGAACAGCGCATGGACGTGGACTCGCTCGGCGCGGAGGTGGATTTGAAAGTCATCAATACCAACAATCGCTGGGGTGTGAGATCGTTTTATGTTTTCAGCGCGGGTAAGGTGAAGGCGATGTTGAAAGAGATGTTCCCAGACACGGTGATGCACCAAGACTTTGTGTGGCACTGGTGCGCGAACGAGGGCTCCGACTACCCGTCCTCGGGCTGCGAGTGCAACACGATGATGCGCTACGGTTGGACGGGTAACCAGACTTTACAAGCACCGAACCCGGCGGAAGACCCTGACTTTTCTAAGTGGACTATCGTCGACGCGAGATTCGAAGACACCCCCGTCATTCCGTGCAACCATCACAAGCTCGGCGGCGTGCTTCCGTTTCCGCTCGCGAACGAGCGCATTTGCCAGTGCTTGGACAGCACCACGCTGGCGTTGTTCAACGCCGGTTTGCAAGCCACCATAGGTGGTCCGGACGTCCCGGGGCAAACGTTGTTCAACATGACCAACCACACGCATTACTACAACAAGACGCACGTCGATTACGTCAGAGAGCAGCACCGAGCGGCGGCGGCGGCGGCGAACGCGTCGGACCATCCAGCGGACGATGACGCCGAAAAACGCCACGAATCCGACCTCGGACGTCGACCCACCCCCGTAGAAAGACATCGGGCGAAGATCGCAGAGCTCAGCGCGTCGCGCACCGATGTCGACTCTATTCTCACCGCGAGCGGGGCGACGCTCGTCGTCGCCTCTGTCGCCGTCTTCGCCGTCGTGGTCTTCGCTCGGTACAGGCGTTTGCGCGAGTACGAGCGCGTGCCGGAGACGACGGACATAGATTTTTAACGCTCTCGCGAGTGGAGGGTAATAATTGCAATCAATCGTAACACTAATCACAATCGTCGACGCGCCGCGCGCGCGGCGTCGCTTCAAACGCGCGTCTCGCGCGCGCGTCCTCAGATTCCAGCGCGCCGCGCTCGGCGACGACCGACGACCATGCCGAGCGTGGTGCAGAAGGGCATCGATAAGGTGCGCCTGATGGCTGGCCTCGAGCCGTCCGCGCCCGCGCCCGGCGAGCAGACCGCCGAACTCCTCGACGAGTACACGTCGTGCGCATCCTTGACGTACGAGCAGCGCATGTACGGCTTTGCGTTCTGCGCTCTGTTCGGTGTCATGTGCAGCGCGCTGTCGAGCGTGTTCTGGACGCGACCGACCAAGTTCGCGACGCTGTACAGCATGGGAAACCTGCTCTCGCTCGCGAGCACGGGGTTCCTGACCGGGTTCGCGAGGCAGCTGAAGAATATGTTTCACGGGACGCGCTTCGCGGCGACGTGCGTGTACCTGGGAGCGCTCATCATGACGCTGGTGTGCGCGGTGGAGCTGAAATCGTTCCCACTCACGATGGTGTTCTTAGTCGTGCAGTGGTGCGCGCTGATTTGGTACTGCATGAGCTACATACCGGGAGGCCGCGCGGCGCTCAAGGCAATCGCCAAGGCGTGCTGCGGCGCGGGTGGAGAATCGGGTGATTTCTTTTAGAATTTGTAAGTTTACACAAGACAGTGCTAGCTATCGCGCGGCGCGTCCGTGGAACGAGCGACATCGATCGCGCGCGATTCTTCGTCGATCCTTCGTCGATCATCGACTCCGAATCGCGCGGTCTTTCTTCTCGCCGACGCTCGGTTCGCGCTACGCCAACGATCCCAACGTCCCGCGCTCGCCTAAATCCCCCGCCGCGGTCTGCCCTCCCGCGGCCTCTCCCGCCATCTTCGCTCGAGCCTCCGCGAACAATTTATTCTGCAGCGCCATCGCGTCCTCCGCGCTCATGTCGATCCGCTTCCTCTTCTTCTTCGCCTCGCGCTTTTCGTTTTCCTCCTCCTTCGCCTCGTCGCGCGCGATTTCGCACTCAGCCTCGTACGACTCGAACCCCAGCGCTCGCAGCGCTCGCAGCACGTGCTCCGCCGTTATCGTCGACTTTCCCTCTCGCGTCGACGCCTCGTTCGCCTCCGCGCTCACCGCGTTCACGAATTCATCCCCGCACTCGCACACCATCTCGCGACACTCGTTTGAGATTTTCTGATTCGCGTCGATCGCGCGCAGCGCGTCGTTGATCATCTTGTGCAGCGTCGCGCGCGGGAGCTGCAGCTCATCGTCGCTCACGCCGTCGCGGTCGAAGCCGTCCATCGCGCGTCCCGTCGCGCGCGCGAATGATGGCTGCGAATGCGCGCATCGACGGGACGCGAACGCGCGCGGCACGTCGCGACGCGGCGCGGCGCGCATGCCGCGGTGCGCGAGCGACGACCGACGATGGTCGTCCGCGGACGTCCCGGGCGAGGCGTCGACGCGCGCGCGACGCGAGCGACGCGAGCGACGCGTCTCGAACGCGACGACGACGGCGACGACGGCGTCGGACGCGGACGAACGCGACGGACGCGGACGACCGCCGCGCGCGACGACGACGACGGGGACGCGCGCGAACGAGACGAACGACGCGACGACGACGGCGCGCGACGACGCGGCGCCGAGCGTGCTGCAAAAATTGCAAAAGTGGGGGGATTACGAGTCGTGCGGGGACGTCGTGCGCGGGACGCGGTTGATTCCGATGAAGACGCCGCTGTCGCCGCGGTACGTGGAGGAGAATTGCGTGAACGCGCTGACGATGGAGTCGCTGATGCGAGGACAGCGCGCGCGAGGACGGGAGATCGGGCTGATCATCGATCTCACGAATCACGATTGTTTGTACGAGGACGACATACCGAGCGACGTGGCGCGAGTGCACGTGCGAAACGTGGCCAAGGCGGTGCCGAGCGCGAGCGACGTGCGAAAGGCGACGGAGGCGGCGAATAAGTTCTTGGCGACGGCGGGGAATGAGAATAAGTACATCGCCGTGCACTGCGCGTACGGATTCAATCGCACGGGGTTCGTGATTTGTTGTTATCTAGTGCAAATGTTCGGGGCGACGCCCGCGGAGGCGATGGAGCTCTTCGCCGAGGCGCGGCCTCCGGGATTGAAACACTTGCACTTCAGGCACGAGCTCGTCGAACGATACGCGCCGAGCGAGACGAGAGGCGATTCAGATTCCCCGATCGACGCCTTGTCGCGGTTGCGAATCCGTCGCTCGTTCGACAGCGAGCCGGATTTCCGCAACGCAATCGACGACGAGGACGAAAACGACACGCTCGACATCGAGATGAATCGCAAGCACTGGCGCGCGGCGCCGTGACCGGCGCGAGTCTCCGACGGCGTTCTTCGATATTTCTCCGCACTCGCATTTCTCGCACTCGCGTGCTCTGGTGTAATATGTACTTCAGTTTTCTAGCGCAGCCGAGCGCTCGCGCGGCCCGCTCGACGCGATTCGCACATCGCGACTCCCGCACCGACGCAATGGTGCGTCCACCGCCCGCTCGACTCGAACGCGTCGAGATCGCGCGCGCATCGCGTCCGCGCGCGTCGCGCGCGCATCGCGCGCGCGCGCGCTCGTTCTCGCGCGCCGACGTTCCACGCGCGGGTTTACCCCAACCCGACATCGACGACTGACGCTCGCGCACGTCGCGATCGCGCGCGCTCGACAGCCCGTGGAGTCCATTCCACCGTTCGCCATCATCGTCGGCGCCATCACCGCCATGGGCGGGCTGCAGTACCTCACCCACGGCGCGGCGTACGGGAAGCCGCGCGCGATCGGGCAGGACGCGTTCGATCGTCTCGTCGCGGCGCGAGACGAGCGCGTCAAGACGGCCGCCGCGAGCGGACGCGGGGCGCAAAAGTAGCGCGTTTGAACCGCGACCGGGCGCTCGAGCGCCGTTGTAATTGATCCCTAGAGTAGCGCGGACGCGGCGAATCGAGACGCGACCCGGCGCCGGGCGAAGCGACACAATGTCGCGCGCGTCGTCGGCGGCGCGCTCGATCGCGCGCGCGGGCGCGCGAACGCGCGCGGGCGCTCGCGCGCGCTCGATTCGCCGCGCGCGACGCGCGCGCGTCGCGGCGTTGACGAACGAAGAAGTCGAGTTTATGGTTGAAAACTTCAAGCCTTGGGTGACGGATGAGGAAAGCGCGCGTAAGTGCGACGCGTACATGCGCGAAAAGCACGCGTCGCCGAGAGCGTTTAATTTAGAGAAGGCGCGGGCGGTCCTGGATTCGCTGAAAGCGGACCACGCCAAGTTACCCGAGGCCGCGGGGCCGTTTTCGCTGCCGAAGACGTGGCCCGGGATGTCCCTGGTGCTGGAGCGGTGCGGCGATTCGTTGGAATAGCGAAGACCGCGGCGCTAGTAGTGCTA
>Ga0315315_10005309_pt1 | contig 11883 bp, 11 predicted proteins | sample M140m3416metaG_FD_203699 | JGI IMG/M metagenome (GOLD analysis project Ga0315315, IMG submission 203699) | Ammonia-oxidizing marine archaeal communities from Monterey Bay, California, United States - M1 40m 3416 | ecosystem: Environmental > Aquatic > Marine > Intertidal zone | place: USA...
TTCTCCGATGATTTGGTGTTGTACTTTGATGCCAGTTATGTCTTCAAACGCTTTTGTAAGAGTCTTTGACTCATACACGTGAGTAGGTATTCCTTCAGAAACTACTTTTAAAGACATTCCTTTGAATGGCTTAGCAGCATTGTGGAACCACTCTAGTTCTTTTTCTCTATCTTTTGCGGATAGAGTTGAAAGACTAAATTCCCCATTTGACCATTTCTTGATTGCAGCCATATGACCGTCTGCAAAAGCACTAGAAATAGTTACGATTGAAAATGAAACAGCAACAGCAAAAATAGTTTTTAATGTTTTAATCATTATTTCCCCCATTTATTGTTATTGTTTTTTTAAGAAATTAATTGAACCAAAAATAACCCAAGGTGTACAGTAGTTAATTTAATTAAATATACAACTTAGAAGTGTGTTAATTGGTTAAAGTTTTTTTGATTGCTGTTGACCACCCTTTTAGCAGTTTGTTTCTTATAGTGTTTTTCATCTTGGGTGAGAACTTTCTATCTAAATGCCAATTTTTAGAAATATCTCTTAATGATTTATAGACTCCAATATACAGACCAGCCATAAATGCAGCACCAAGTGCTGTAGTTTCTTGAACTTTTGGTCTTAAAACTTTTACATTAACTATGTCAGATAAAAATTGAGAAAACCAATTATTCATAACCATTCCACCATCAACTTTTACGATTTTAGGTCTTAGCCCGTCATGTTTCATTGCTTCAAATAGATCATAGGTTTGATAGGCAACAGCCTCTATTGTTGCTCTCACAATTTCTTTAGGGCTTGTGTCTCTAGTGATTCCACTTAATACGCCTCTTGCATTGGCGTCCCAATAAGGTGCTCCCAATCCTGTAAAAGCTGGAACTAAATAAATATTATTATTATCTTTAAGAGATTTGACAATTTTTTCTGTTTCTGGTGCTTTTTTAAAGAACTTCATTCTATCTCTTAACCATTGTACACCTGCACCTGCTATAAAAATTGATCCTTCCATAGCATAAGTTGTTTTTCCATTAATTCTATATGCTATTGTCGTTAACAATCTATTTTTAGAGTAAATCTTTTTGTTGCCGGTATTTAGCAGAACAAATGCTCCCGTACCGTATGTGCTCTTAAGTGACCCTGGTTCAAAACAGCATTGACCTAAAGTAGCTGATTGCTGGTCTCCAACTACTCCGTTTATAGGAATTGTCTTGCCCGTGATTGAGGAGTCAGTTTGTCCATAATCATCTGCACAATCTTTTACTTCGGGCAGTATATGTTTTTTAATTTTAAGAAGTTTTAAAATCGTATCATCCCATTTATTAGAAGAGATATTGTAAATCATTGTTCTACTTGCATTTGTTGCATCGGTGGCGTGAATTTTTCCTCGAGTTAATCTCCAAATTAAAAAACTATCAATTGTTCCGAATAATAATTGCTTTTTATTCATTAATTGTTTTGCTTTAGAAACATTATCAAGTATCCACTTAATTTTTGTACCAGAAAAATAAGAGTCAATTAAAAGACCAGTTTTATTAAAAATCATTGTATCTTTATTTTGTTTTCTTAATTTTTTACAAAATTCTTCTTGTCTTCGGTCTTGCCAAACAATTGCATTATAAACTGGTTTACCTGTTTTTTTATCCCACAAAACAGTTGTCTCTCTTTGATTTGTAATACCGATACTTAAAATCTCACCTCTAAGTCCTTTAGCTTTTTGAATAACTTTTTTTAAAGTTTTTAAAGTTGTGCTCCAGATTTCCTCAGGATTATGTTCTACCCAACCACTTTTTGGGAAATACTGTGTAAATTCTTTTTGAGAAGAAAAAACTGGCTTACCTTTTAAATCAAATAGTATGGTCCTGTTAGAAGTTGTTCCAGCATCAATTGAAATTATAAATTTCCTCATCTAAATGACTCCCAATCAAACTCTAATTTTTTATCTTCAACAATAGCGTTGATCATACCCAGCATTAAAGGTAATTTATTTTTATCAAAATCTTCATTAACTTTTTTTGCTATTTCTTTAGCTAAATCTGCTCCTTCAACGGTAACTTTTTCCATTTTTGTTTTTTTAGCTTCTGAAAAAATTAATCCTTCACCAATATAAGAGCCCATTTTTGCATTTCTTCCGCCACCTGAACTTACATAAAGATCTCCTAAACCAGCCAATCCTTTCACTGTTTCTTTTTTTCCTTTAAGATGTTCAACGAAAATTTCCATTTCATGAATTGATTGCTTTATTAAAGCAGACGCTGTGTTTAGATAATTTTTTTCTCTTACTTCATTAGAAATATTTTGACTGCATAACCCTTTAGCGGCGCCTACAGCCATTGAAAAAATATTTTTAATAGCAGCTGAGACTTCTACCCCATTTAAATCGTCTGAATGTGATGTATGGTAATAATTTGTATTTAACATATCAGCAATTTTTTTTGCAGTTTGAATATCTTTATTGGCGATTACAACACTACTATGAACTCTGTTGGCTAATCCAGCTGCTAAACAAGGACCTCCGACTGCAGAAATATCAACTTTCTCTATTTTCCTATCTGCTAATAATCTTTCAAGTTTATCCACTAATAATTCATAATGATTGTTATAGATACTAAGACCTTTAGTGAGCATTAATAATTTAGGAATTTTGTCATCTTTGTAAAGTCTGCTCAATTGATCTGCTACCCACTCTATACCTTTTGAGCTTATTCCAAGAACTATTAAATCTACATTTGATTTCAACAATTCATCAAACTTTTCAAATTTAAAAATCTTAATTTCTTGTGGAAGTTTAGTATTTAATCCTGGATGTAGATTATTATTTTTTTTCAATTGATCTATAAAATCATTTTCTAAATGAGTTCCTATGATATTAATATCGTGGTTATTGTCTAGACAAGGTAAAGCAAAAGCTGATCCCATTGCACCTGCACCAATAATTACAATTTTTGACATTAATCTTTAAATAATATTTTTTTGAAAATTAAAAAAATTGATATTAACTCAATTTTTCCAATTATCATAAATAAAATTAAACTAATTTTTGAGGATGTTAATAGATTTGCAAAATTCAAATTTTGCATGTTAAACATTTCAGAGTTTACAGTATTGGTTAAAGTTAATATCGACAATTTAAATGATTTCTCAAAACCAATATTATCAACTACTAGAAGACTGGATAAAATAAAAAGACTTAAAAAAAAGGAAATAAATATTAAAAAAGATACTTTAATATGATCATCGGATATTTTTTTATCTGATCCAAATATTGTTTTATTTATTATACTGTTAGGACTAATAAGTTTTATTATTTCTAAAGAAGTAATTTTCAGTAAAATATAAAATCTTGTCAGCTTAATGCCTGATGAATTAGATATTAAAGAACCTCCAATTATTGTAATTACTAAAAAATATAAACTCAAATTATTATCTGGCGCAAGCAATGTAAGCCCTGAATTTGCTAAACTACTTGTAACACTTACAATAATATCTAAACCATCATAATTATTAAAATATATTAGAGAGCAAAATATAACAGTTAAAAATATTAAATATAAATCTTCTTTATGTTCTTTGATAAGTATATTTTTATTGAATAGATTAAAAAGCAAGTAAAAATTAATTAAAGAAAGTATGAATGAAAAAATTAATATTATTTTTTGTAAATTAGTTGAAATAATCTTACTTAGACTTTCTGCTGGTAAAAAACCTCCACCTGAAATCAATGTCATGCTCAAATTTAGTGAATTAAATAATCTAATTCCTGACAAATTTAATAAACTTAATATACCGATACTTAATAATGAATAAATTATAAAAATTCTTAATAAATTATCTTTAACATTGCTTTCAGAATTAAAGTTATTATCACCACAATAAGTTAGATTAGTCATTTTATAATTAAATAATTTATTTGAAAATATTATTATTAAAAAAAATAAAAAAAACAAACCTCCTATCCATTGAGAGGAAGATCTCCAAAGAATAAGTGTTGGATCAAGGTACTTTATATTTTTGAAGATTGAAAAACCTGTTCCTGTAAGTCCAGAAATTGACTCAAAAATTGAGTTTAAAAATGTAACTTGGTAATTACTTAGGTAAAAAGGTATTGCGATTAATATTGAAGTTAAAAGATAAGTAAAAATAATTAAAATTAATTGTTCTATAAAATTAATATTTTTTTTTGAGTTTTTTCCGTAATAAAAAAAACCTAATCCAATTATTAAAGATATAATTAATGTTGAGAAATAAGTATCAATGCTTAAAAAATAATCAAAATATGATGCATATAAAATATTTATAAATGCTAGAAAACTTATAGGAAAACAAAATAAGCTTAGATAGAAACTTATACCTCTAAAATTCATTGATTTTAAATTGTGCCTAAACTAAAAATACTTTCGACTGCTTTTAGCTCTTCTCTTTTTGCTAGAAATACAACAAGATCGTTTTTTTCAAAAATAAAATTTGATCTAGGAATTATAACTTTATCCTGTCTAATAATAGCACCAATTCTTATATCTTCAGGTAAATTTGAGTCTCGAATTTTTTTGTTTACTAATTCAGATTTTTCAGAAATTTTTGCTTCAATAAATTCATATTCACCATCTAACAAAGAGTAAACTGTCCCAATACTTCCCCTGTGCACATGTTCCATAATTCGTGACACTGTGGTCATACGTGGATCAACGAGATCATCTATATTTAATGAGTCTTGCAGAAGATTATAGTTAGTTTTATTTACTATAGCGATTGTTCTTTTTTTTAATCCTGTTTTTTCTGCTAATACACAAGCCATCATATTATTTTCATCATCATTAGTTAAAGCTAAAACTGTCTCAGATCCCTCTAAATTGGCCTCTTTTAAAATATCTTCATCTAAAGCATCTCCGTTAATTACAATTGATGAAGACAGTTCATTTGCAATTTCTTCTGCTCTTTGTTTATTCTTTTCAATAATTTTTACTCTTACATCTTCAAAATTTTCTTCAAGCATTTTAGCTAGTTGTAAACCTATATTACCACCACCAATTATTAAAACATTTTTGGCGATTTTTTCTTCATGTCCGAAGGCTTTAAGTATTGGATTTAATTGATCGCTACTTACAACCACATATACATTGTCATTCTCCAGCATTTGATCGTTTTTTTTTAAGTAAATAAATTTTTCTTTTCTAAGAGCTCCTAATATATTTGCTTTAAAATCTGGAAATTTTTCCGTTAATTTTTTTAAAGGTATATTTTTAATTGGACAATTTTTTTCAATTGAAATTTCTAACATCTTTACTTTATTTTTGCCGAAAGGAACATTGTCTAAGGCGCCTGGTGCTTCTAATCTTCTGTATAAGGACTTTGCTACTTCACGCTCTGGAGAAATAATTACATCTATTGGGATATTTGACTTGTTATAGAGTTTTCCCCATTTGCCCTCTAGAAAGTCTTTTGTTCTTATACGTGCTATTTTTTTTGAAACATTAAATAATGAGCTTGCCAATTGACATACAATCATATTTGTTTCATCGTTTCTAGTAACTGCAATAATCATATCAGCTTTTTCAGCACCAGCGTTTTCAAGCACTGAAGGCAAAGTTGCTCTGCCAACAATACCTTTTACATCCTGGGTGTCGTTAATTTTTTTTATGTCTTCAGATGATTGATCAATTACTGTAACCGAATGACCTTGTGCAGATAGTTGTTTACTAATAGAAAAGCCTACTTTTCCGGCTCCACATATAATTATATTCATTTTTTAATTTATCCCTTTAATCCCCAAAGATTTTAGCTTTCTATGAAGGGCAGATCTTTCCATACCAATAAAATCTGCTGTTTTAGATATATTGCCGTGATGTTTTTTTAATTGAGTAGTTAAATATTCTTTTTCAAAATGTTCTCTAGCCTCTTTTAAAGGTGATTGAAATGATTGTTCTAAAATATTTTTATTATTTAGAATTTTTGAAGAAGGGTTCAAAATATCATCAATTACCTGATTAATCTTTTGCTTACTTTCATTTGACGATAAAATAGTAATTCTCTCAACTAAATTTCTTAATTCTCTGACATTTCCAGGCCAATTATATGTATATAAATTATCATTTCTGATATCGATATCTGGAGTTTGAACACCATTTATTTCTGAAAGCTTAGTTTTAAAATAGTCTATCAGTAAGGGTATGTCCTCTGTTCTTAAAGACAAAGATGATAATTCAATTGGCATTACATTTAACCGATGATATAGGTCTTCCCTAAATTTATTTTCTTTAACTAAATCTCCTAAATTCATAGAAGTAGACGAAATTAATCTTATATTAACATTTATATCTTTCGATCCATTTACTCTTTTAAATTTTTGATCAATTAAAACTCTCAAAACATTTGCTTGTGTTTCGTAAGGAATTTCTGATACCTCATCAATTAAAAGTGTGCCTTTATTTGCACGCTCCAAAGCTCCAAATGAAATATTTCCATCCTCAAATTCTTCACCAAATAACTCTTTTTCATATGTTTTTTCTTTTAGCAATGCTGCATTTATAATTACGAATGGGTCTTTAGATCTCGAGGAGTTTTTATGAATTTTTCTTGCAACTAATTCTTTACCTGATCCTGTTGGTCCAGTAATTAAAACTCTACTCTCAGAAGTTGATAGTTTGTCTATTATTTTTTTTACCTTAAGTATAGACGCACTCTGACCAATCAAATCAAAAGAGTGAAACAATTTATTTTCTATAATATCTTTTTCTTTTTTAAGGGTGGCTGACTCAAGTCCTCTGTTTACATAATTTAGGATTTTTTCTTTTGAAAACGGTTTTTCGATAAATTCATATGCACCTAATCTAATTGCTTCAACTGCTATTTGAACAGTAGCGTGACCAGAAATCATTATAACAGGAACAAGTTTATTTTTTTTATTTATTAATTTTAAAAGATCTATTCCATCTTTATCCGGCTTATCTAATTTAATATCTATAATTGCAAGGTCTGGTAAACGTTTACTAATTTCAAAAACGGCTTGATCATAATTAGCAGCTGATCTTACTTTAAAATTTTGTTCCTTTAAAATATTGCAGATTAAAAACCTTATATCCGGATTATCGTCGATAACTAAAATTTCTTTATACATATTTGGGTAATGATATTGTAACTAATACACCGTTTTTGTTGACATTATTCTTTATTGAGAAATTTCCGGCGTGTTCATTTATAATTTTTGTGACTATTGGAAGTCCTAATCCTGTACCTGTTTTTTTTGTAGTGAAGTAAGGTGTCATTGCTTTTTTAGCGTCTGTAATACCTTTTCCATTATCTTTAATTCTAATGATTATATAGTCATTATTGTCATCTATTTCTATGTCAATATTTCCTTTAAAATTAGGCTCTTTTTGAGAGAGCTCTAAAATTGACTCTTCGGAATTTTTAATTAAATTAATAAAAACTCTATTAAGCTGGTCTTCATCTCCATTTATATATTTGTTTTTCGCTTTATTCGTTAAGTTTACTGAATTTTTTGATGTTAGTTTTATGAAATCTAAAGATTTATTTATTATTTCAGTAATATCATTTTTTTTGAGTATCGGCCTTGGCATTCTAGCAAAATTTGAAAATTCATTTACTAGTTTTTCAATATCTTTAATTTGTCTATTGATGGTTTCTAAATATTTTTCAAAATCTTTACCCTCAGTTGACAATTTATCCTTATATTTTTCTCTAAGGCTATCAATAGATAATTGAATTGGTGTTAAAGGATTTTTTATTTCATGAGCTAATTTTCTAGCAACACTTTCCCATGCTTCATATCTCTCGTTAATAAGAAGCTTGTCTTGTTGTTCTTTAAGCCTTTCAATCATTTGATTAAAATTGTAATTTAATTGTCTAAATTCTTCATCAGTTTCTAACTCTGGAACTTTTACATCTAAAGTTCCTTTACTAATAGAATCTGAGGCACCTATTAAATTAATAATAGGTTTTGTAAGTCTCGATGCAAAAGTAATTGCAATCGAAGTAGATAAAAATAAAAGCAAAGTAACAACTATTATATATATTATTGCAAAAGTTACTTTAATTCCTGTTTGACTATTTTCTACAGAATAATAGAAACTAACAGCTTCTTCTGTTTCATTTAGATATCGTAGAATTTCTGGGTCAATATTTCTTGAAATATATAAATATGTATCTACTAAGGAATTAAGTTTAGTCATAACAGTAGTTTTATTTTCTAAATTATCTGTAATAAAAACAGGTTTACCTTGCAAGGCTTGGTCATAGTCTTCGTCAGCTGGAATGACGAACTCTTCCGTAATATCTCTTACATCTGACAATAAAATATTTCCAAGGCTGTCTATTAAATAGATATCATCAATTCTTCTTAAAATTTTTTCAGATCGCATTATTTGTTTAAACCTTTCCGCATTAGAATAATATAAACCTGATGCACGATTCAAACCAACACTCATTAGAATTACATCAGACAGTACATTTTCTTTACTTTCTTCTAAATAATTTTTTGCAACATCAAAGGAGTTATTGACCGCTTTAGTAATTTGTTTATCAAAGTAATTCTGAATACCAAAATTAAAAATGAATAGTGAAAAAATTGCGACAACTAAAGAAGGAATTACTGTAAATAAAGAAAAAACAGAAATATATTTTAAATTAGTTTGTGCACCTTTTTTATTTTTTTTTCCTGTGTAATAAAACCTATAAAAATTTCTAAAAATTAAGGTAAAGAAAATTAATAATAGAAGAATATCAATAATCAATAATGTTTGTAAATTTTGGTCAGTTAGGGGAACAAAACCTTCATTAATAAAGGTTAAAAAAGTGACAATCCCCATAAAAATACATAAAAATGAGGATAAAATAATCCAGTTAAAATTTTTAATAATCTTGAACATCTTAAATAACCATTAAATTTCTATATAAATATACTATAAGTTAAATTCATGAGTTTTTGTTTAATTATTCTTGCAGGAGGTAACAGCCATAGATTTAAGTCTAATATTGGTAAACCATATCAAAAATTAGCAGGCAAATCATTAATTGAAATTAACGTAATTAAAGCGCTTAAATTTAAACAAATTAAAAAGATTATTCTTGTTTATAATAAAAAAGACACTAAACGAGTCAAATCACTAAAACTAAAAAACGTTAAATTAGTTACTGGTGGAAATAATCGGCAACAATCTACTTTTAATGCATTAAAAGTTTTAAAAAATCAAAAAGGAATTTCCAGTGTTTTGATTCATGATGTAGCTAGACCCAATTTTTCATTAAGATTGTTTGGTTCAATTATAAAAAAAATGAAAAGTGCTAGAGCAGTAGTTCCAAAGATCGAGGTTCAAGATGCAATAAAACAGATAATCGATTCTAGTAAACAGGAATATATTGTTAGCAAAAGAAGAGATAATTTATTTTTGACCCAAACACCTCAAGCTTTTAATGTAAAAGAAATTTATCATTTGCATAAAACTAGTTCTGATAAATATAAAGATGACGATATCTCCTTATATATGGATCTAAATAAAGTTAAATTTATTGAAGGTGAAAAAAGAAACTTTAAAATCACAGACAATTCGGATTTTGAAAATCTTAAGAATATTTTTAAATCTAATCAGAGTGTTGGAATAGGATTTGATGTTCATAGATTAGTGCCAAACAGAAAACTTTATTTAGCTGGTTTAAGAATTAGATCAAAATTAGGGACACTAGGTCATTCAGATGGAGATCCTGTTCTTCACTCAGTGATTGATGCTATTTTAGGTGCTTGTAAAATGGGTGACATTGGTCAAATGTTTTCAGATAAAAGTAAAAATTTTAAAAACATACGGTCTACAATTTTACTTCGAAAAGTGATTGAACAAATTAAATCAAAAAGTTATTTCATTAATAATATTGATATCAATATTATTACTCAAGCACCTAAAATTAAAAGCTATAAAAATAAAATGATAAATAATATTGCTAAACTCTGTGAGATTTCTGAAAGTCAAATAAATATTAAAGGAAAAACTACCGAAAAACTTGGGGTTATAGGAAAAGAAAAAGCAATAGCTTGTGAAGCAATATGTTCAGTTATAAATTATGATTAAAAAAATAAATTATTTATTTGTTACATGTTTTGGTATTGGATCTTTTAGATTTGCACCAGGAACAATAACATCTCTTATAACAGCTGTTTTTCTATACAGCTTATTTCATGTAATTAATTTATCTAACATCACTATTTTAATAATTTTATTAATAGTTTTTATTTATTCTTTTTATGCTGTGTCTGAATACATAAAATATAATGAAAATAAAGACCCTAAAGAAGTTGTTGTAGATGAATTTATTGGTCAATCTATTCCAATTTATCTGTATGAGATCTCACATGGAACAGCAAAAGATTCACAAGAAGCAGTTTTGTTTTATTTATATATTTTTATTTTATTTAGGTATTTTGATATTAAAAAGCCTTTTCCAGTCAGTTTTTTTGATAGGAAATTTAAAAATAGTTTTGGAGTAATAATAGATGACGTAGTTGCAGGTCTATATGTGGTCCTTACATTAATAATTTTTATGGTAATTAAATCTAAATTTTTCTGATGAGTTTAAATAAAAAGATAATTTCATTAATCAAAAGAAAAAAGATGAAACTTGCGATTGCGGAATCTTGTACTGGGGGAATGCTGTCTAGCGCTATTACCTCTGTAAGTGGGTCATCAAAAGTATTTACAATGGGATTAGTCACTTACTCAAATCAAGCCAAAACAGGTATTTTAAAAATTCCTCAAAAAATAATAAAAAAATATGGCGCTGTTAGTGTTCAATGTTGTTTAGCTATGGTTAATAACTTAAGTAAAATTAGTCAATCTAAAGTTTGTGTTTCAATAACAGGAATAGCTGGTCCTAAAGGTGGATCTAAACAAAAACCAGTGGGCTTGGTTTACATTGGAATTAGAGTTAGAAAAAAAGTTATTGTTAATAAATGTAATTTTAAAAATAAAGGTAGAACTTATATTCAAAGACAAACAGTAAAAAAAACACTTAATCTATTACTCAAATTAATTAAACAGGATAACTGAATTCTGGATTTACGATAAAATTCAGCAAATGAGCTGTAAAACTGTTCAATAATAAGAATATTCCAAACGCGTTAAGATAAAGAATAAAAACTAAGAAATTTCTTGCTCTTTTTTTAGCTAAAAGATTTTTATTCTCGGGTACCCAATCCTTATTTGGAGACTTGAAATCATAAGAAAACATCCAATAAGTTTTATCGCTTTCATTAGGATCACCGGTTCTAATTTTTTTTATATATGAGGCTAAACTTTTAAATGTAAAAATAAAAACTACCAATAAAACTGTTATTACTAACATTATTTATATAACCGCACTGCCCTTTCCTCAAAAGCTTTAGCAATTTTATTTAAACCAAGCTCAAAAGATTTATTCATTATTCCATTTAATATCGGATTTCTAAGTTCAAAATCAATAAAAAATTCTAATTGAGTATTGTTATTTATTTCTTTGAAATGCCATTCATTTTTTAAATGCTTTAAGGGACCGTCCAAATTCGTAACAATAATTTTATCGCTTTCCTTATGATATGAAACATGACTTGAAAAAGTTTCATTTAAAATACTTTTACCAACTTTTAAATCGCCGTTAAAAGTAATTAGATCTGAACTTTCATTCTTATCAAAAATCTTACCTTCAATACACCATGGAACAAATTCGGGATATTTTTCAATATCAAGAACCATCTCGACAAGTTGATCTTTTTTACAAGGAATAATTTTTTTTAGTGTTGTGGATGACATTCAAGCTTTTTATTTCTTGCGTCCTGTAATTTTCTGAAGTCTTCATCAGCGTGATATGACGATCTAGTTAATGGTGACGAAGAAACAAGTAAGAAGC
>Ga0315315_10005312_pt1 | contig 11880 bp, 14 predicted proteins | sample M140m3416metaG_FD_203699 | JGI IMG/M metagenome (GOLD analysis project Ga0315315, IMG submission 203699) | Ammonia-oxidizing marine archaeal communities from Monterey Bay, California, United States - M1 40m 3416 | ecosystem: Environmental > Aquatic > Marine > Intertidal zone | place: USA...
TATAATATTTTTATAATATATTTTTTTTTAGAAAAAATATATTATAAAAATATTATAAAAATATTATGTATAAATGAAATTATATATATTATTTTTATAATATTTTTATAATATATTTTTTTTTAGAAAAAATATATTATAAAAATATTATAAAAATATTATGTATAAATGAAATTATATATATTTATTTTGATTGAAGTTATATTTTTAATGATGATAGGATTAATAATATATCATGCAGAAAGTAGACGTAATTTAAATTTAAGTTTGGGATTCAATAAAATTATATTTATAATAGCCATTATAAAGTTAGTATGGTTTGTATGGGCTTTAAATAAAAATATGAATATGTGTGATTTTGCAAAAGAAATTTATTGTTAACTATATTAATTTTTATATTTTTTAATTCTTAAAAAGTATAAAAATTTAAAAATAGCTTTAAAAATTAGTCTTTCAGATTTGGATTAATACAGATGTCGCGCGTAGGAAACACTTCTCCAGACATGCAATGATCATCTTCACCTACTTCTACACATGTTCTCACATTTCTATCTGATCCTACATAACAATAACCAGCTTTTTTGTTTACATTTGTAGCTAAATTGTTAGCTTTATAGTGTTTACTATTTTTATTTTTTTTTTCCATTGTATTTTCAATATCTGAAGACATTTTATTTTGATTTCTGGCCATTTTGACTGCTTCTATTTCAATATTATTAGCTACTTTATTTTTTTTTGTATTCATTGAATTATCTTTTATATCATTAGTGCTATTTTCTTTTTTAATATTTTCTGGTGCATTTTCCGATTCATTTTCTTTTTCAATAACATCTGAAAATAAGAAAGTGAAACCATCTACACCGTGAATAATGTAAGAATATACATTTAAAACTAATAAACCGATAATAATAATGGCTAATATAATTTTAAATATAAACCAATAAGACATTGAAGATGGTTGTTTTTCTGAAATTGATGGTGTAATAGATGGTTCTATATTTGGAGAATTTTGAGAAATATTTAAATCGATTGGTGTTTTGTTATTAGTTAAATTACTTAAATTTTGTTTAATTGTTTCTTTTATACTTCCGGGACTCATTTTTCCAGATACAGCAGAATTTATGGTGTTTCTAAATTGTTCTTGTAATTTTTCTAAATCCATATAGAAATTAGTCATATTATTTTATTTATTATATTAACTTAAATCAATAAAATACATTAATAACAATAAATAATTGATAACATTATGAGACAAATAATATAAATAACTTATTTAAATATGTTATTTTTTAATTAAATAAACATGTGTAATGATAATTGTAAAAAATCTTGTAAAGAAATACCAATAAAAAGATACTTTTTACCTTTAATGGGTATATTAGCATTGACACCAATAGAAGAAGTACGAACACTTATTTATTTACCAATAATTATATTTTTTGCATCTGCTATATTATTTTGGAATTTTACTTGGGTTGTATATTATACTGCATCAAAACCATTGTATTATAATGATTTATTTATAGATGTTAAAAAATTACCTAATTATGAAGTTGATGATAGAATAAAAAAAAGATTTAAATTAATATTAGAAATAGTATTAATTATAACTAATTCAATATTAATGGCTGTTTTATCTGATGTGTGGATATTGCGAACGAACAATGATAAAGATATATTATCTATTTTGGGAACAACAGGAGGTATTATCAAAATATTTCAAATTATAAATAATACTATTAGTCGTGTAATGTTAAAAATATTAAGAAAATGTATATTAAAAGAAAGTGCTAAAATAAGAAAGAAAAAAAGAAAAAAAATAATGGAATTAATTCAATTAAAAGAAACAAAAATTTCTGTAAAAACGAAAAATATAAAACAAATAAATAATGATATGGTAACTGATTCTAACAGCAATTAACTATTGAAATTTCATAATTAAAATATATATATTTTTAAATAATATATTTTTATATAAAATATATTATAAAACTAAAAATATATTATAAAACTAAAAATTTATTTCTTACACTTTCCAGTACCTTTATTAATACGTGGACAGCAACTTGTAAATTTAAGTCTTTGTGCTAGTGGAACTCCTACAGATGAAGGAAGACCTGCTTGCATATTTCCTCCGCATCCGTGAACAGATAAAGCGCGTTGTTTTCTTGCTCCTCCTATTGGCATTATAAATTAATGTAATATTATAATTTTCCTAAAATACTAATTCCGAGGTATAAATGTCATAGTATTTAATTTATCTATTTTATCAATTGTTTTTTCTAAATTATTGTTGTTTATACTGTTATTAAATAAATAATCTGTCTTTGGTTTTTCTTCACTTTTTTTTATTTCTTTATAAATTAAATCTATTTTAGACTTTATTTTTTCAATCATTTGTGTATTATTTATAATTGGTGTTTGGACATCATAACTTTCAGTAAGCATGGAAATTGCATAATACATTAATAATTTCCTTTTAAATTTAACGCTTTCTTGATATTTTAAACAAAATATATTTAATAAAGCAGTATTTATTTTTAAAACAGCATTTCCTCTTTTTTTTGATTCTACTAAAATAACGTCCCATATTATCCAGACCATTTCTTTTTGAAATTTACTTTCTACAGGATATGGTCGTCTTGTGCAAATTTTTTGAATCTTCTTTTTTTTACATATTTTATGATATTCTAATATCCATTCAATCCAATAAATAGCATTAACAGTATCTTTTATTTTTTTATTAATATTCCACGATAATTCATTTATAGCAATAAATATTTCATTAGGATCTTCATTTTTAAAACACTGTTGTCCAAGTTTTTTGTTTTTAGCTGAAAGTTTATTTGTTAAATTAAAAAAATCAAAATCACTTTCTTTAATTTTTGGTATATCATATGAATTTTTTTTTTTAGAATAACAAATGACACAACATACCTCTGCAAATAATTTTCTAATTTTTTCGTTATTTCTCATATTTAAAATATTCTCTGAAAATCCATTATTAAGAATATTTTTAAAAACATCCAATCTCATATCTAAATATATAGGTAACTTTGGATTTCCTATATGTATATTTTTACTAATGACCACGAAAAATATTTCCCATAAATATAAAAAATCCCCAGAGCTAATAAATTCAGCAGACCAATAACATGCATCTTCTAATTTTCCAGAAACAAGTGATTTAATTAATTCTTTTTTTGCATCTGATTTTTTATATTTTGAAAAAGTTATATTTTTAAAATCTTTTATTTTTCTTTTATCAACAATGTTATTCATTTATATCATTTTTAAATAAAAAAAAATGATATAATAATACATATATGCCAAAAAAAGACATTACTGCTATTTTTAAAAAAGTTTTTAAATTGTTGCATAAAAATACTAATAAATTATTAAAAATGTTTGATAGATCGCCAATTTGGGTAAGATTGTTTATAATAATAACATTAATATTATTACTTGTAAAACGTTATAATAAATATAATAAGATCGAGGAAGGTTTTACACAAATGAAACCATTTATTTTAAAAAAGGATGAACAAATATTTGATGAATTTTATGTTGATTATTATGATGATTTAATGAAAGATGCTTATAAGACAAATTTTGAATTTGATGAAATATGTCACACTACAAAACCCGACAAAAAAAAAAGTAAAATATTAGATATTGGTTGCGGAACTGGTGATTTAGTAAAAAAGTTTGTAAAAAAAGGTTATAAAATAAAAGGTATTGATAAATCGGGTGCAATGGTAAAAAAATCAAATGAAAAACATCCAGATTGTGATATTGTAAAGAAAGATGTTCTTAATTCAATTAATTACCCTCCTAACTCATTTACACATTTATTATGCACTTATTTCACTATTTATTATATTGAAGATAAATTGAAATTTTTTAAAAATGCTTATACTTGGTTAAAGTCTAAAGGGACTCTGACTTTACATTTAGTAAATAGAGATAAATTTGATCCTATTGTAAATGCTGCAAGTATTCTTACATATGTTTCCCCTCAGAAATTTGCAAAAAAAAGAATAACAAATTCTTTAGTTAAATTTAAAAATTTCCAATATAAAGCTGATTTTAAATTACAAAAACACAAAAATAAAGCTATTTTTGAAGAAACGTTTAAAAGTGATAAATCAGGTGATGTAAGACAGAATGAACATACTTTTTATATGGAAAAACAAAAAGATATTTTAGCACTAGCCAAATCAGTTGGATTCATATTAGAAGGTAAAATAGATATGACTAAATGTGCTTATGAATACCAATATTTATATATCTTAAAAAAACCATAAATAATATTAAAAATGTAAAGTTTAATATTAAAAATGTAAAGTTTAATATTAAAAATGTAAAGTTTAATATTAAAAATGTAAAGTTTAATATTAAAAATGTAAAGTTTAATATTAAAAATGTAAAGTTTAATATTAAATATAATTATATTTAAAATTATTAATGGTTGACCATATAAGAATTAAAATAGTATATACAATAGTTGCAATTATTATTATATATTTTTTGTTAATAGGGTATTTTAAATTAAAATACCCTTTTTGGTCAAGACAACCGGTTTTTCATTTTTACAATTTACTATATTGGGCTAAACCACCAGGAATTATTGATGAACAATTACCCGAAAAAACAAAATTATATGATGAACAAATAGATTTTTTTAATACAAATACTATTTCAACTGAAAAAAAAGAACTCTTATGTAGTTTTATTAAAAAATATTTTGATAAAAATTATAATGCAAACGCTAAACAAATATTAGATAATTTTGAAGCACATAATGATAAATCATTTATTTCTATTAAAAAATATAATTATGAAATTTTGTCTTGTGTAACAACAAGACCCTTAGAGTGTCATTTAGATGGTAATAAAATGGTTATAAATTACTACGATTTTTTATGTATTCATGATAAACATAAAAATAAACATTATTCTGCTAAACAAATTTATACACATAATTTTCATTTAAGAAATAAATGTAATAATATTGTATCTTTTTTTAAACTTGAAAATGAAAACAATATTGTTGTACCTTTAACTAGATATACGAATTATGTTTTTAAAATAGATAATTGGAAAATGTGTTATAATTTTGACCAACCAAATATAAATATAGTTTTCATCAATAAATCAAATATGAATAAATTTTATCAAATATTCTTTAATTCTAAAAAAAATTTTGATTGTTTTATTACTTATAACTTAGGACATATCTTTCATCTTATTGAAAAAGAAAATTTAAGAGTAACAGTATTAATAATAAATAATGTTTTTAAAGCTTTTTTCGTTTTTAAAAACACATATTATAAATATGTAAATAAAAATGGAAATAAAAATGGAAATAAAAATGGAAATAATTATGAAAATATAATTGAATGTTGTAGTAGTTATAAAGATGAAGATGTCAATAATGAATTATTTACATTAGGTTTTATGATTTCACTTAGTCTAATATCTAAAGATTTATGCTCAAAAATATTATCCATAAACAATATATCAAATAATAATATTATACTAAAATTATTATTGGAAAAATATAAATATATAGATAAATCTGCAATTTCATTGTATTTTTATAATTTTGCATATTATCCTAAAGAAAGTAAGGATATATTTTGCATTATCTAACATATTTACCGGAGCGTGCGAAAGAATCTACTACGAATATAACAAAAACGCCTAAAAACATATATAAAACAAGTTCTTCAGTAACATTCTGCGTTTTTTGATCTTTATTTTCTTCTAAAATATGTATCATATAATTTAATTTTTCAAATAATAAATCTTTATTACCATTATAATTTGGATTGTTTTGCGATTTATTAATATAAGGTATATATTGTTTGTAATATTTTTCATTAGCAGCATAATCATCTAATTCATTAAAATCATTCGGTGTTATTTCATTATCTATTGTATTTTCTTTTAATTCATCTGGTTGTTTTGTAAGTTCTGGTTTTGGAGGAGGTTTAAAATCTGCTAAACCACTATCATCCGAATCATCATTTCCCACATCTTTCATTAAATTTAGGAAACTTTCTACATTTTCACCTGTAACCTTTTCCTTTTTTATATTTTCACGTTTTTTATAAGTTTTTTTATGTTTTTTGGAATCTTGATATTTATTTTCAATAGTATCATTATCATTAAAATCAGAATATCCGAGAGTACTACTCATTCTTATAAAAAAAAGAGATAAAAATTTATTTATATTAACTTGAAAAAATATATAGTAATTTATATAGAATGATTAAAAAACTTAAGATGAAAAATTTAAATCTCTTGTTGGTTGCTATATTAATTTTATTGATGTATAAAACGCCATCATTTTTAACCGATATTGCACATAATATATTTGGTAGAGCTGCTTTAGTAATAACTTTAGCATATATTCTTATATATTGTGAATTTTCTTGTGCTATTATATTTTCTCTAATAATCATTGTTTTATTCCACAATACATTGGAAGGTTTTAAAGAAGGAGCTGGTGAAGAAAATGATGAAGGTGATGATGAAAATAATGAAGAAGAAGATGAAAATAAAGATCTCGCTGAGGATGAAACTTCTGCTGATGGTTCTACAAAAAGTGATGATAAAAATGAATTAAGTGAAGAAGCAGCTGAAGAAGCAATTAAAGAAGCTGAAGAAGATTCTGATAAAGAAGGTTTCTTAGGGATTAACATGATAAGAAATAAAGTTTTAAATAAAAATGCAATAAGTAATTTAAGACGTTCGTTAACACATAATTTAACAGACTTAGATAGATATTTTAAAACTAACGCTGAAAGCAATACTATATCTTCAACAAAACAATAAATATATAATAATATTATAAATGAAAAATATTAAATTACAAGAAACATTTATAATATTATTATTAATTCTACTATTTAGTTATTTAATTTTTAGAGAATACTTTTTTAGTTTTTCTATTATAGAAGGTAATGAAAATAAAGATGTAAAAAAAAAATTGGAATCGGAACTTGCTTCCGCTGAATCGGATCTTAAAGATATAGAAAAAGAGATATCTGAAAAATTACCAAAAATAATTGAAGAAATAGAAAAAGATTGCGAAGAAAATATTTTTGATGAAGAAAAAAAATTTTATTGTAAAAGAGATGGAAAAAAAAATGCTGAAACTAAGTTAAGAGCACAATTAGAATCTGCAAATCTCATAGGAGATGTTGATATTAATATTCCAAAAATTGTTTGTCCTGATGTAAAAGATTTTTATACCTTATTCTCCAAATCCAAATGTTTAGCAGATAAAATGCGTTCTGATATTTCAATAGGTAATGATTTTTTTTAAATATTATTTAATTTTTATTATTTAATTTATATTATTTAATTTATATTATTTAATTTTTATTATTTAATTTTTATTATTTAATTTTTATTAACTATATATATTAATGATCAAAACACTATTAGGACCACTTGTTCCACATTTAGATAAAATAAATAATAGTAAATTATTTGCTGGATTTGTTATGGTTTTATTAAATATAGGTTCAAGATATGTAAAAATAGATATTAGTAAATCTCAAGAACAATATTTAAGAAAATCTCTTGGTAGACATATGTTAGTATTCGCAATAACTTGGATGGGCACAAAAGATATATTAATAGCTTTAATATTAACAGCCATTTTCAATGTTTTAGTTGATTATTTATTAAATGAAGAAAGTAAATTATGCATTATACCACATAAATATCGCGAATATGAAAATATATTAGATTTAAATGGAGATGGTGAAGTTAGTGAAGAAGAAATTAATAAAGCTACAGAAATATTGAATAAAGCAAAAGAAAAAAATAAAAAAAAAGAAATGTTGCAAAATATGTCAAATTTTCAAGTAAATTTATAAGTTATTAAAAACATTAAATATCTTATAAATATATTAATGAATAAAAACACAGGTGTATCAAAAAAAGAAAACGATAAGGATTTATTAAAAAAAAATGAAGCACAAAAAGAAGCACAAAAAGAAGCACAAAAAGAAGCAAAAAAAGAAGCTCAAATACGTGCATACGAGAGATTTGAACGCGAAAAAATATTACGCGAACAGAGAGAAAAAAAGATTAAAGAAAAAGAAGAAAAAGATAAAGATAATGAAACTAAATCATACAAATTAGAAATATTGTACACCATTGAAAAATTTTCAAATCCAAAAAAGAAATATACATATCAAGGAAATAAAAAAAACACATATTCTATTATTGAAGTCGGCGATGAAGTTATATATAATAATCCAAAACATCCCAATCATTTAAAAGAAGGTATTGTAAGAAAATTTAATAAACAAGGTGGTTTAAATTTTGAAATTATTTTTAATGATCCTCCTTTTCTATGGGAAAAAAATCCAAAAACAGAAGAAACATTCAAAACACAAAATAAAATAAAAATTATACAAAATGTTAAATTCAAAAATTTAAGAAAAAAATTTAATTTAAAAAATATAAAAATAGAATTACCCAAGACATTTTCAAATGAATATAAAAAATTAAAATTTAATAAAAGAGAAATTTTTAATAAACCCATTTTAGGTAAAAAAATGAAAGATGCAAAGCTAAATAATATTTTGTTGTTTTATAAAACATTACTATTTTTAAATAATTTAAAATTAAAATATGATGAAAGTAAACAGGGGCCTCCTTTATGGGATAAAACAAACCCTCAAATAGAAAATAAACTAAATTTGGATAATAACAATGATACAGAAAATAAAAACGATAATGATACAGATAATAAAAACGATAATGATGAAATAATTAAAAATTTAAAAAAGATAATGGATTCACAAGATCCAACAGAGAAAACAAAATTAAAATTATCAATCAATAAATTTTATTATTTATTTAATAAAGGTGAAAATGAGTATGAAATTAAAAAAAATTTTGATTTGTTGTTAAGAGATGATAAAGATACAGATGCTATTGTAGAACAAGCTTTTGCTTTTTTTGATAGAATTTTATTACAATATAATCTTACAAGAGATGATTTTCAATTAAATAATAAAGAAAAAATATATATTTTTTATAGAAATATTATTAATGAAAAAGAAAAAATTAATCAACAAACATTTTTTAAATATCAAGATTTAATAGAAAATAAAATAAAAGAAACAATAGAAAAAGAATTTATTAATGGTTCGGTGTTTTATCCAGAAGAAGTTAAAGTAAAATATACAAACTATACTTCTTTAGAAAATCAAGCTGATTTCTTCAATAATCCTGATAAATTAGTAAAACCAACAGATGAAAAAATTTTTACAATAGCTGGTTTTAGTGAAAATAGTATAAAAAAAATAGAAAACAATAATGATTTTGAAATAAATAAAGACGGTAAAGAAGAAAAAGTAGAAAAAATATTTAGAATAAAAAAAATAGCTTCTGAATTATCCCCTGGTATTATTGAAGTTTTATTAAATATTAAACTTAATATGAAAGATTTAAAAACAAAAGAAGAATTATCAAGTGAAACAACAACTTCTTCTGCTTTCAGAATGGTCGGTGATTTCTTAAGTAATTTAAGAAATAAATTAGATTGTGAAGAAAATAAAGAAGAATTTTATAAAAATTTAAAAGAACTTGGAAAAAAATTTGATAAGGCAGTCAGTGTACCTAAAATAAATACTGATGAAGAAGAAAAAGAAGAAACTAAAAAAAATATTAAAATACCTATAATAACACAAATTACCCCTAAATTAAAAAAAATAACACAATATATCGGCGGAAATAAAAAGAAATCCATCAAAATATATAAAAAACATAAAGGTGGTAGAAAAAAATCATTAAAAGTTAAAAGATAATAATAGCCATAATATTTATTTAAATTACTTAAATATTGTATCATAAATTTAAGTAAATGTTAAAAAAAAACTCAGAAGAATTTATTACAGAAATAAAACGCGGATGCAATTTAAACAATTTAAACGGTCATCCAGAAAGAATTATAGTTGAACGTAATAGAATGAACCCACGTAAAGCTATTAGACCAAAAAGAAAAACATATTGTGAGCATGTTTGTGAAGCTATTCCTCTTATTTTCAAAAACTTAAAACTAAAAATGTTGGATCATTTATTGTTAGGAGGCGAACATGTTCATAAAATATCACCCGGTTATCATTCACCTATAAAACAAAATATTGATGATGAAATAACATCTGAAGAAAAAAAAGAAATCGTAAAAGCAACACCTTCTTTCGGTATGTTTAGTTTGTTTAAATACCACGTAAAACGAGGTTATTTAAATAAAGAATTAAAAAAAACAAACAAAATTTTTTGCTCACATATTTTTTCACTTCTATTTGCACTACCTGTTTTGATGTTTATTGGTCAATGGTTATTATATATAGCTTTAATAATAAATGAGAATAATCGTTTTGATGGTGAATTATGTAGTGGCAATGGTTCTATTGAAAATAAAATAATGATAAGTGGTATATCTGTTGTTTATTTCGCACGTAGTTTTTTTATTTGGGACAATATCACAAACAGTATAAGTTTAAAAAAAATGAATCGTGTAAATAGTATTTCTTCTATATTGGACACTTTCCAAGAATTTTCTTTTTGTTTATTAGTTTATGGTGCCAATATATGGATTGTATTTGTTGAAGATGATATGCAAAATATGATTTTAAATTCATTAGCAATGGAATTTTTAATGATGCTTGATAATGAATTTGAAGAATTGTATTTTCAATATTTACCAGGTGCTGCCGATGATATATACGATAATATTTTTGTTTCTTATGATGAAAATATTGAATTATTGGAAAAAAGAAACAAAAAAGATGATTGTTTCAAATGTTGTAGTTGTTTATTGTTTATACCATATAAATTATTGGTCATTTCCGTCTTTTTGTTTCCCGTTTTCTGTTTCTTTATGATTTTCGCTGGTCCCATTTGTAAGTAACCTCTTCTCTAAATTATCTAATCTCAATCGTAACATCTCTATTTCTTTGTCTTTTTTTATATCTTCACTTAGATAACCAAAATACCAATTATAAACATATGCTGTTCCATTCATTGTTAAAGAACCTATATTATATAATAAATCAACTGTTTCATATAATATTAATCCTAATACCATTATATTAATGTAAATAAAAAAATTTATAATAAATTTTTTTATTTTGATTAAATATTCTTTGTTCATTAACCTATCGTTTTCGTTGCATTATTTTTGTTTTGTGCTACAGCCAATGCCAACGCCAATGCTGTTGCTGTTGTTGCTGTTGCTGTTGTTGCTGTTGCTGTTGTTGCTGTTGCTTTTGTCTTTGCTTTTGTATTTGCTTTTATATTTGCTGTTGTATTTTCTTTTGTATTTGCGGCTTCTGCTGTGGCTTTGGCTTCTGCGGCTAATTCTCTCAATATATTTTTATAATCAAATAAATAGTGATATTTGTCTTTTAATATTTTTAATTTTTTATTGTTTTCATTGTTTATATTACTTATATTATCAAAATCATCTGAAATTTTTGAAATTTCACCGCTAAATGTTGTTAAATTTGTTTGAAATGTATTGATAAATGCAGTGAAATCATTATTACCTCCTTCTTTATTGCTATAATATATTGATTCATTCAATCTGTTCATATAATTAAACATTTTTTTAGGTATATCGGTTGGTTTTTTTTTATCAACTTCTCGTATTAAATCTTTTAAACTTTGTAATAATTTATCAACATAATTACCCGATGTGATATTAATTGATTTAAGATAATCCATACCTTTTCTTTCTGGATTTTCATCATTGACCCATTCTAATATCCATCTAAATAAATCTTCTTTTGTTTTTGTGTTATTTAAATAACTTATAAGTTCCTTATTTTTCTTAAATTGTTTTTT
>Ga0315315_10005313_pt1 | contig 11879 bp, 6 predicted proteins | sample M140m3416metaG_FD_203699 | JGI IMG/M metagenome (GOLD analysis project Ga0315315, IMG submission 203699) | Ammonia-oxidizing marine archaeal communities from Monterey Bay, California, United States - M1 40m 3416 | ecosystem: Environmental > Aquatic > Marine > Intertidal zone | place: USA...
CTGGGATTCGGTGCCGGCATAGAAGCCTTGTCGAATACTTCGGGCAGGAATTTGCGACTGACTCCTGCGGTGCGTGCGACGTCTGCAGTGGCGAACTGGATGTCGTCGATGGTGCTCAGGTTATCGGTCAGAAGATCCTCTCCAGTATCGTTCGGCAAGGGCAAAGATACGGTGGCGAGTACACAGCCATGGTTCTCAAAGGTTCGCGAGACAAGCGTGTCCGCAGTAATGGTCACGATCGACTGACCACCTACGGTATTCTCGAAGATCAACCAGTCCAAACTATCCGTGATTGGATCGAGCAACTGGTATCTCAGGATTTTCTAATCCGAGAAGGTGAATACAGCGTACTTGCTCTCGGCACCCGCGGCGGAGAACTGCTTCGTGGCGAAGTGGCTCCGACACTGCTTAAGAGCAGCGATTCACAAACGAAGCTTAGTAAGCGAGTTACTCGCCAGACGACAAGCTGGGATGGTGTCGACCGCGATTTCTTCGACGAACTTCGAACTTTGCGACACGAACTCGCAGCTCAAGCCAGCGTTCCTGCATACATTGTCTTCACCGATGAAACGTTACGGCAGTTTGCGAAAATCAAGCCGACGACGTTAGCCGACATGCGAACGGTGCACGGTGTCGGAGATAAACGCCTGGCTGACTATGGCGAAGCATTCCTCGTGTGCATTACGAATTATACAGGGCAGTCAGCGAGTGATTCTGAAACCGACGAGGCGGATCTGAATTCTGCCGATGAAGATCAACTTGCTGGCAAGCGTTAAACGAGGCCTTCGCGAAGTGCCGCAGCAACGGCGCCGGCTCGATTATTGACGTGAAGTTTCTGGTAGATGTTGCGTAGGTGAGAGTCGACTGTGTGGCGGCTTAGATCCAGCTCTGCCGCAACTTCTTTCTTTGTCATCCCTCGCACGACGTGCCGCAGCACTTCGGTTTCTCTGTCCGTTAATGCTGGTCCACTTTGTTTCTCACGTTTGCCAGAAAAGACATCCAGAACTTTCCGAGCGATCTCGGGGTTCATCGACGCCCCGCCGCTGGCAACCTCCTGAATTGCTTCGCCGATTCGTTCGACCGTAGACGTTTTCAACAAGTAGCCATCAGCGCCAGCGCATACCGCGCGAAAGACTTTGTCGTGATCGTCAAAAACGGTCAGGATTACAATTCTCGTTCCGGGCGCAGCGGCTCTTAATGATGGCAACGCAGAGATTCCATCCATGCCGGGCAAACCGATATCAAGCAGCAGGACGTCTGGCGTCCCAGTTTCAGCGATGCGGCTCAGCGTGTCTTCGACGGAACCCAGTGACTGATCACAGTTCAGGCCTTCGATCTGGTTAATCGCCGAGCACAATGTTCGCCGGAATCGTTCGTTGTCTTCACACAGCCATACGGCAGTCGGCTGATTATTCGTATCTGCAAGAGCTTCAGACATTTGAGATCAGTTTCGATTTCGGAATGAAGTGAGGCGTGAAAGTTTTTTGCGGAACGCGGTCAGGCGTTGCCACAACCGAGGAATATATCGCAACTGATGAAAAGCAGCATCGAGGACAACGCTAGTCCCTTCGCCGGGTGTTGAATCAAACCGGACAGTACCCCCTAGCTGGCCCATCCTTCTCGTTACGCTGGCGACTCCGAGCCCATCTCTACGCTGTTCAAAGTCAAAACCTACTCCATTGTCAGTGATTGTGATTTTAAGGCGATCGTCATCACTGTCGATTTTAACCGTGATCGAAGTTGCCTTGCTGTGTCGAGCAGCATTATGAAGTGCCTCTTTAAATGAAAGAAAAACATTTCTTCGCCAACTCAGGATGATCGTCGTGTCGGGCAATTCCCGAGGGCTGATGAAGTGAGTTTCGCAATTTAACATCAGTCGATTTGTTGTGATTCTAAGCCGGCCGATAAACTCTTCGAGTTGCGACGTCGGCGTACGGATGAGCCATAGGATGTCACGCATGGCGTCGCTCGTTTCGAGTGCCACTTCACGCATTTCTTCCAGGTCAGGTTTCAGCTCCGCAGGAATTCCTGCACGATGGTTCATGGTCTGGCAGAGCAGGGCGATCATCCCCAGGTTACTTCCAATGTCGTCGTGCAGGTCGCTGGCAATTTGCGTCCGCAGCAATTCCGTTTGAATCTTCGGCTGTAAACCTTGCCGCCAGTTGATCCATGCCAGCATCGTGATGCAAACGAAGACCGCTGCCGCTGATCCACCACCGAACTTTACCCAGACTCGGGTTACTTCCTGATCCAGTTCGGTTGTCAGTTCAATCAATCGAAGTTCCATTGACCGTCTGGTTTCGAGTTTGTCGAGCCACGACGGGTATTCCAGCAGCCGTGTCCGGCTGGTGAATTCGTCAACCAGGAAATCGGGACTCCAGCGCTTGCCTGCTTTCTTGTCGGCCGCGTTGGAAGCGGTGACGGTGGCCTCGAACGCGACGTTAGCATCGCCAGCGTAAACCTGGATCTCGGCGAGCGCCAGATAGTGTGGCTCGATTCTCGGATCGAGTCGTGTTGCTGTCAGTCGAACATAACGCCCAGTGATTGGCGCAGATGGATAGTTTTCAGGTTCTGCCTCCCATCGTCTACCGATTCCTTTCTGTGAAAATATTTCGCGAGTTTCTGCCGGTATGACGAGTGGCCGATCCGTCCAGTGCTGGACCTCGACTTCTGAGAAATCGCAGTAGGTGACAGCGTCGTTCAGGTCGGATTGTGATGCGACTTCGACTCGAAAGTTCGAAGGGAAGCCCCACCCCGGAATGTCTGCCTGGTCGGGAGGCCGTGAAGGCACCAGTCGGATTTCGTCGATCTCAATTTGTTTTCCGAGATCGACCTGAACCCATTGAGACGTCTTTGGAGACGAAGACGGCTTTGAAAGGAAACCATAAGTTTCACTGGGAAAGACCAGCTTTCCGGACACGCCCATCGGCAATGGAAGGATTGAAACTTCGTCTACGAGGTATTCACGAGACCATCGGCCAGCACGTTCGACTGATTTGGTGGCCCGGACAGGTCGCCATGCGGCGACGTTTCGATTGCCCGACAAGACGATCAACTCTCCGAGTGCAAAGAATGCCTGGCCGCCTTTTGTAGAATGGCCTGTTACTGTGATGCGAACGTAGCGTCCAGTAAGTTCGAGCGCTGGAAACTGCACTGGATATCGGCCCGGGTTGGGATAGTCGCTGCTTGTGTGGTCGGCGACGAGATCCGAATCTTTGAAGTCAGGATTATTTGAAACCTGTACGCGAAACCGGACAGGGAACCCGTAGCCCTCAACGATCTCGTTCTCAAGTTGCACGGCAGTTGGCACCATCACAATTCGCGAGATCGGATACTGCCGCCCCAGATCAACCTGCACCCATTGAATTTCGTTGGCTGTCGCGACAAATCGACTGTGAAAACCGGCGTGAATCTTCGACTGGGTCGCGTACGGGGGTGCCGACTTCAGACGGAGTTCGAAAAAACTCCTGTCATCATCGATCTGCCGGACTTTTTCGCTAAGTGCCTTTGGAACATCGTTAATGCCCCACGGAAAATCGGACAGACCTGCCGCAATGGGAACGTCGGTTTTAAAGGCAGTTGCGGCTGCAGATCGAACGGGCAACGGAGCTGCGTTGCAAATCTGCGGGGCCAGCATGGAGTAAACCCAAAGCATCAATAGCAAAATGACGCCAACGGAGCATCGGCAAGATGCCGGGCAGCATGCATCCAATGTTGCCAGCGAAGCAGGTGTGCGATCAAATGCAGGCTTGCTGCGTGACAAGAATGTTTCTCCTGACGCGTGGGTAAAGGCAGATAGCGAGTCTAAGAATATCGTACAGCAGCGACACCTTCGCTTGTAGCCGCGATTTGCGGTGTTACGAAGCTTGCTTTGGAAGTACACAACACACGGTCCGCCCTTCAGCATTTCGACCGTAAACCTGGCCGTTCAGCAGAACCGGAGCTGTCCAGCAGCGTCCCCTAAGAAATTTTGATCTTGCGATTTCTTTGAAGCCGTCGGGTGAGGCATCGGCGAGAACCAGGTCTCCGCGATCACTAAGAATCAGCAGGTGGCCGTTCGCGATGATTAACGCGCCGCAGCCCAGGCCGGCCTGCTTCCAGTTAATTTCACCTGTTTCGAAATCCATGCAGGTTAGACGGACGACGCGGCCAAGGTTTGAGTTTCCGTCGAAGCCGTACAGGTTCCCTTTGTAGAGGATGCTGTTGTTGAAGTGGTTCCTCATGTTTCGGTGAGAGTACTGCTGCTCCAACCGGCCGTTGGTCAGTCGGAACATTACGCTGCCAACGTTATATCCGGTTGAGACAAAGATCCGATCCTTCACGACGATCGGCGTTGTCGAGTTTGTTCCGAATGGCGACGGCCAGGGCGAGAATGCGACTTCTGAGCCATCATTCGACTGGCTGATTCTCAGACCTTCACAATCAAGCGAAGCCAGCAGCTTTTTGCCCTTGAGTTCGAACGGCCGCACTGATCCATAACCGGCGCGATGCCGAGGTGACTGCCAGAGTTTTTGCCCCGTTTTCCAGTTGAATGAAACAACGCGACCGCATTCAAGCAGAAGCTGGTTTCCCAGAATGTAAGGCGACGCGTTGAATCCCCATTCGTGCATGCCGACTTCTAATTCTTTCTGAAGGTCGACTTCCCAGGCGATATCGCCCGTCTTACGCCTGAAGCCGATCAGTCGACCGTCAATGCTCAATGTGAAGGTCATATTACTGTGCACCGTTGGCGTCGAACCAGGTCCGCCTTCGTAAAGGTTAGGATTCAAAACAGCGGGGTAACTGTGCGACCAGATTTTCCGGCCACTCTCAGCATCCAGACACCACACTGTTTCTTTGCCATCCGAATGCCCCATCGAATACACAAGACCGTCGACGACGCTGAAAGAACTGAATCCGGTTCCCAGATCCGCAGTCCATTTCACTGTCAAACCATCTTCGGGCCACGCCGAGGACCAGCCAGCCTCCGTCGAAATTCCGTCATGCATAGGCCCCATCCAGTTCGGCCAGTTCGAAGTCCGATCACCTTTTGATGATGGAGCGATGCTGGAAGCGGCTTCCTGCCCCCATGCATTTGCTGAACCCAGCGCAGTCATGACACCCAGGAAACATAAAATGAGATGGCGGGTGGCTTGCATCGAAATTCCATCTACAGCGAAAAAATTAGTAAACACGAGGAAGTCTGTCCGCGGACGAAACATCCGTCGTTTCGATGAATAATTTCTCACGAGTGTCGCAAAAATTTTGCGTGACTGGCCAGCTTGAATGTCCAGAGTCTCTCGCCGACGTCACGACCAGTGATGATACTCGCAGATTGAGTTCTCGGAAGAGAGTAGAACTTGAATTATGCCAGCGAACAAGGACATCCCGTGGCACAATATCGAACACTCGGCTTGTTCTTAACTGCCGATAAGACTGGCCCATGCCTGGAGCAGGCCGTAGCGGGCGAAGAGGCGATTTATCTGGTTGCAGGCAGCGATCCATTCAAGCTGATTTCGCTGTTCGCCGGTTGAATCGGTATGCCTCTACCAGCTGATAACGGCGTCTTTTAAATGTCACTGTCAGATTTATAGGCAGACGTTCTCGAAGACCCGAGTTGCCAAGCCCCGGTTTTGTTCCAGTTACTCATCGTGACGATGTAACGGAGACAAGCTGTACATTGACTGGGAAGCTTCGCATTGTGATGTCATCACACATCGCAACGATTCCGTCCGGCATTCTCCGTCGATACAACCTGCTGAGGAGTCTCCGAGAGCAGAGCTGGCTTGTCTGCAAAGACCAGTCTTCATCAGACGCAATTCTTACTCTGCGGCAGGCCTATCAGGAAAACAGCACGTCCATCACCTTGCCCTGGTTCAGGCGAACGGGACGTCCAAGTCGGTCGTGAATGTCCGAGTCTGGATTGATACCCAGAGAGTTGTAGACTGTCGCGCCGATGTCGCTGGGGGTCCACGGAATAGTTACAGGGTAGCTACCTGTCGCGTCTGTTTTGCCGATGAATTGTCCACCTCGCACGCCGGCGCCAGCAAACACGGCAGTGTATCCGTGAGCCCAATGGTGACGGCCGGGCACCGTTTGTCCGGCAAGCGGTGAGATTATTGGTGTTCGGCCAAATTCACCCACAACAACGACCAGCGTCTGGTCCAGAAGGCCGCGACCGACAAGGTCATCGAGCAGCGCGCTTACGCCCGCGTCAGTTTGCGGAAGCAAATCATTCTTCAGGCGTGGGAAATGTTGAACGTGCGTGTCCCATGATTGGACGATGCCCATGTTGCACTGAATGACCGGCACTTCAGCTTCAACCATTCGCCGAGCCAGCAGTAGTGTCTGACCGAGTCGGTTTCGTCCGTATCTTTCACGGGTTTTGTCAGATTCTTCGTTAATACGAAACGCATTTTTCAGACGTCCCGATGTCAGCATCGAGTAAGCCGTTTCGAACTGGCTGGACAAGCGACGGCCCGATGCGGAGGCAGCAAGAGTCTGCTCGCTCGGGGATGTCTGATCGAGAAGAGATCGACGCTTAACGACTCGGTCGGTGTCAAGGCCTTCGATCAGACTCAAGCCGTTGACTTTGAAATCTTCTTTGTTCGGATCGTCCTTAAGTACAAACGGATCAAATCGCGTTCCCAGAAATCCCGAATGCTGACCTGGCCAGACCAACGTTCCTTCGATCAGTGAATGGGGCAACGTCACGTGACCAGGCAGTCCGTCAGCCGCGGGGCGAAGATAGTCAATCGCCGATCCGTAGCACGGCCAGTCACCACGGTTAAGCGATTTGTCCTGATTCGAATCACCACGAAACTTCTGAATCGAACCAGTCAGCGTATTGTGAGTTCCCGAGAGGTGCCGGTTGTCCTTGTGCGACATCGATCGTACGACGGATAGCAGATTCGCGCGGTCGGCGAGCCCCGTCATCAACTCGCCAAACTCCATCCCTGGAACGCGAGTCTGGATCGGGTCAAACTCGCCTTTGACTTCGGGCGAATCGGGCTTTGGATCGAACATGTCGATGTGACTTCCACCGCCGGTCAAAAAGACGAGCACGACAGACTTTGCCCGCTGTTCGATGTTCGCGCCGGATGCCGCCACGGCCGCCTGTCGTTCAAGCAGTCCGGTCAGGCCGACGCCGAAGAACGACGAGCAACCAACCTGCAGCATTTCACGGCGATGAATCATGCGCGACACCCCTTGATATCAGTGAGAGCTTTTCGACAATCAGATTTCGGTATCAGGCAGGTACTTCGTCAACGACGCGTCCGCAGACGTCGGTGAGTCGGAAGTCGCGACCGACGTAGCTGTACACTAGTTTGGATGTTCAAGGCACCATTAGGTTCAGAATCGTGGCGTGTAGATCGTGAACGTGGACTCGGCCATCGACTGCCGCGTACCCGATTTCATCAGTTGCACCGTACTTTGTTCCGCCGTCAGCCAGCAACATTGTGTAACCGTTCGGGTTGCGATCGCGTCCGTCGAGATCTTTCTTCGCAGTGTCCGGCGTACGGCCGAATTTGTCGCCCTGAACGACCAGCGTATCTTCCAGAATTCTTCGTTGCTATCAGATCGCCCAGCATAGTTCCGATCGCCTGGTCGGTCGAGGCCGCTCAGGATTCGTGACCTTTCACCAGTGCGCTGTGCTGATCCCGGAATTCGTCGCAGACTTCGACATGCCGAACTCCGGATTCGATCAGAGTTACTTTAGAAAGTTGTGTTTGAGCAGATAGTGAACGCGGCGGCGTGTTTCGAGATGAATTGGTTGTTCAACAAGATTTCCAGGTCATCCAGGATGTAATTGGCAACCCGGAACGGAACATGACAATTGCGTGAACGCGAGTTGTGGCGGAGTGTTTTCCGAATCCTGCGTAGCCAGTCACAATCGGAGTACGGTTGCCGTTATGCTGTTAAGCCGTGGACGCATTGCATCACAATCCGAACTTGCTGGCAGTGACCTGCCCCTTAACCGCGACCAGTTCCAGAGTAGCCGCTCACGACCACCGATTTTCTCACCAGAGATGGTTCGGGAAATGGAGGCAGGTCACACAAAGCAAATCACCACTTAACGAGTGGTACCATTCGCGGGGGCAGGTCAGTTTTTATCGATCGGCGTTTTCCGCGTCGCGCAGGCTGGCCGCGGCGACGGCATCGTCCGGGCGAATGCGGAGCACCTCGCGAAACTGCTGTGCCGCCTCGTCGTTGTGGCCAGCCTGCATCAACATCACGCCGAGGTTGTTGTGGGCGTCGGCGTCATTCGGGTTCAGTTCGACGGCGCGGAAGTAGTGCTCGATGGCTTTTGTGCGACGACCGAGATGGCTCAGCGCGTTAGCCAGGTTGTAGTGGATGTTGGCATCTCCGGGGCGCAGGACCAGGGCCGTCTCGAAATTTGGCAGAGCTTCTTCAAACCGCTGCTGCTCGGTGTGGATGGCTCCGATCATCTGCCAGGTGTGGGCGTCGTCTTTGCGGAGTTGTGTCAGTTCCGAGAAGTGGACGAGGGCCCCGTCCAGCTCGCCGCGTTCGACAAGCAACTGTCCCACCAGCTGATGAGCCATTTCCAGGTCCGGCCGGTGATGCAGAGCCCGGCGGTAGTGCTCGATGGCCTGCTCGACTCGGTACGTCTCGGCCAGGTACGCCGCCGAAAGCACCAGGCATTCCGGGTCTTCGGGCAACTGTTGTACGGCCCGCATGGCAAGTGACCCCGCTTCCAGATGCTTGCCTGCCCAGTTAAGTACCTTGGCGAGGTTCCGCAACGCGATCGCATGCTGCCGGGAGTCGATACGGGACTCGATCAGATCGCCGACCTCGGCGAGCAGTTTCCTGTTTTTGTTCGGCGAGGAGCCGGCCTTGAGAATGTGCGAATCGATCATCTGCTCGACGATCGCCTGGGCCAGCAGGCCGTTTGTTTCGATCGTGGGATGGACATGGTCGAGGAAAAAATCTTCGCCGAGCACCGTATGCCCGTGCTGCTGCCGGCACTGCTCCTCGACAAGCTGCTCAAAGTCGACGAGCGGCACGTTCAATCGCTCGGCCGTGCGGCGGACGATTTGCGGAATTTCACTGACGGCCCGCAGCGGGCAGACGTCTTCGTCGACGGCCCTTACGAACGCGGTCTGAGCCTGGTCGAACCGCTTCAGCTTCAGCAGCACGCGACCGGTTCGCCAGTGGAGTTCCGCAAACAGCGGATCCATTTTTGTGACTTGTTCATAAGCCGCCAGAGCGTCTTCGAGTTTTCTGTCCCGGTCAAGTTCCCGCGCCTGCTCGAAGAGCTGCGTCCACTCGCGAAGCTTCACGCCGGACAATTCGTCGGCGTGCTGGCTCTTGAAGGGCGAGCAGTCTTTCCGGTTGGACGCCGGTGTCACCAGGACGACCCGCGCTCCGGCACCGCGCGCGTGCTCGACGATCCGCGCGAGGTTGGCCTTGAAGTGCTCGAGAATCCGCCCGCGCTGATCCGGATCGCGGTAGTAGCTTGTCGGGCCGACCGTATGGTCGAGGACTGTGTCGACGTCGTCCGGGAGGTAAAAACGGTCGTCCTGCGGTTCAGGCAGATCGATCAGAAGTCGCTGAGCCAGCGCGGCGGTCCGCGTTTGAGTCAGCGCGGCGAGTACTCCCTGCCGAACCGGCGAGGCGCATTTGATCTTACCGTAGGAGCGTTCTTCGAGAAATTCGTTCTGTCCGGTGTAGACGATGAAAACGTCGGGTTCGTACTGCGTCAGTTCGTCAGCCAGCCTGGCGAGGCGGTAGCTGGCGTAGCTGATCCCTCCGGCATTGATGACCTCCCACTTAGTCTGCGGCGCGATTCGCGGAAGCAGTTCGCGGAGCCAGCCGGGAAAGGATGTGGTGTCGTCGTACGGTCGGCCATAAGTCGTTGAGCCTCCCAGACAGAAGATCCGCTGCGTTCCGGTCGGTTTTTTTCGGGAGAAGGACTGCCGGTTGAACCAGGCGAGCTTGTTCTGTGAGGTGACCATCCGTGAGGGGTCGTCCGAGTCGGCGTCCCGCACAAACAGCGGCGAGCTGCCGTCGAACCCGAAAAACGGATCGCGCAGGTCAATCGCCGGTCCGACACCCAGCAGCGTGAGTACGCCCTCCAGCAGGACGAAAAACAGGACCGTTGCTATGAGAGAGAACGCGAGTTTTTTTCGCCTTAATAATCGGCGGGATGAATCCGGGTTGTCTGGGGAGTCGCTCATTTGCGTTCTGCCGATGGGCACGCGGTTAGACATCGTCGGGCTTACTTTGCTCCCAGACAGATTACTCGCCCATCCTGCGTCGAAACGTAAAGCCGTCCGCCGGCGACCGCGAGGCAGTCGTGGACCAGGCCGCCCTCGATGGCGTGCTCGGCGAGCCGCTCGCCACTGCCCAGGTCGTAGACGCGGACGCCGCTGTTGGCTCCCTTGCCTGTTTCATCCTCATAAAGAACGCCGGCCACGTAGAGCCGATCGCCGGCCAGAACCATACCGCGCATGCGAGCCGTGTTGGGCATCTTGACCAGCCAGTCTTTTCCCGCAGCCAGCTTTGCGAACAGCACCGCGTTGCCGGACATCTCTCCGTTGCCGGTGCTGATCTTGCCGCAGGCCATATAGCCACACGTGGCCCGTTTGTTGAAGGTGAGCATCTGGCCGGTCGGGCGATCGCCGACTTTCCATTCGGATAGATTGCGGCGGATGGCGATCGGGCGTTTCGTCCACGCAGCGTTCAGCAGACCCAGTCGTCCTCCACGGAGGCGATCCTCACCGGCCTTTTTCGGCTTGCCGGTTTTCGCGTCGATTTCCCACGACCCCAACTGGATTGTGCCTTTGCCGGCAGTCAGGACGTCGGGCACTCCATCGTGCCCCTGGACGTGCTCGGCCCAGACGAGTGTTCCCGTCAGTGGGTTCACTGCCTGCACAAGCAACCCGCCGTCCGAGGCGCTGTGCCGGCCCGCGACGAAATATGCCAGGCCATCGTACACGAGAACTCCGCCGAGTACCGGTTGAGCGGATTCGATCTGACCGTACGCAACGATACGGCGCTCACGTGGCGCGGCGTGGAACCGCCACAGCAGTTCTCCCTGGCTCACAGTGACGCAGTAAACCCAGCCGTCGTGCGACCCGAACAGACACCGGCCGTCGTCTATCGTCGGCGGGCAGTCCATCCGGCCGCCGGTTGTGTAGCTCCACCGTGGCTCGCCGGTTTTTGCGTCGAGGGCTACCAGGCGGTGGTGATCGCTGCTCGCGGCGAACGCCAGACCGTCGGCCACGACCGGACTGGTGAGCCGATCGGCGTCTTTCGAGTCCCACTCCAGCGCCACGGATTTAGGAATACGGTCAGCGATCCGGCGATCCCACAGGCGACCCAGTTGTGTCGGGCCTGCATGAGTCGTGCTGCCGCTTCGCGCGACATCACGACGGTACGTCGGCCAGTCCGACGGTGAAGACGCTTCACGAAGATTTTTTGCGCCGTGTCCGGGTCCGGTTTCCAGACGCTCGTCGTCGGGCAGCGGGTCCGTCTGCGGGCTCGTCTCCAGCGCAATGAAACCGCGGAGCATCACGTAACAGCCGCACGCATGAGGGAACGTATAAATCAGCCCGTTAGCCGGCACCAGGCCCGCCGTTCGGCAGGACGTGCGACTGGCTCCGAAGTGGCTGTATTTGCCGGTTTCCAGATCGGCGAAGTCCATCGAGCCGCACAGAAAAAACTGCTCGGTTGCAACGTCGTAACTGCAGCGGTGCTTGTAGGTAAATTCTTTGGGCTGCAGCAGGGTCTTCCTGATCTCGCCCGTTTTCGGGTCGAGGCCCTCCCAGGCGTACTGTTTTGTGCCTTTCGAATTTGCGGTGTGAATCCAGACGAGCCCGTCGGAGTACATCACTTTTTCAAAGCTGCCGCCGTGACCGATTTTGTCGTAGGTGTAT
>Ga0315315_10005314_pt1 | contig 11876 bp, 7 predicted proteins | sample M140m3416metaG_FD_203699 | JGI IMG/M metagenome (GOLD analysis project Ga0315315, IMG submission 203699) | Ammonia-oxidizing marine archaeal communities from Monterey Bay, California, United States - M1 40m 3416 | ecosystem: Environmental > Aquatic > Marine > Intertidal zone | place: USA...
GGGGCGGGCGCGGACTTCGTCAACTCCGCGGGCCGGACCCCGGCCTACTGGGACGAGGTGCGGGACCTCCGGAAGCACGGGGCCGGGGCCGGGGCCGGGGCCGGGGCCGGGGCCGAGGCCGGGGGGGGCGTGAGCTGGGGGCCCTGCATGCCACCCGATCCGGCGGACGGGGGTCAGGCGGCGGTCAACTGGACCGAGGCCGTCCAGCGGAACCGGCAGAGGGTGGACGACGACCACCTTCCTCCCTACCCGGATCCCGGAGGACCGCTCGGACCCAACGCTCGGTACTCGGAGCGGGAGGTCGCCTGGGGGATGTGCCGTCCCGGCTTCGTCATCATTGGGGCGGGCAAGTGCGGGACCAGCTCGCTGTACCACTACCTGGTCGGACACGACAGGGTCCTGCCAGCCAGAGAGAAGCAGATCCACTACTTCAAGTACTACGCACAGCGGTCCATGTCGTGGTACCTGTCCCACTTCCCCTCGACCGAGGCCTTCCTGGGATCGGGAGCGCTCATGACCGGGGAGGCCAGCCCCGGATACCTCCCCTACGGGAACGTGGCCAGGATCACGGCCGACCGGCTCCCTGGGCCCAGGATCGTCGTGGCGGCCAGGGAGCCTCTCGACCGGGCGTGGAGCTCGTACAGGTACAGCTACGTCGTGCCGGCCCTGGAGCGGGCCATGAAGGGCCGCGCCAAGGAGAGGGGAGTGCCCAAGGGCATGACGGAGGACTACTACAGGGAGAACCACCTCTTCTCCTTCGAGGAGATGGTGAGGGCGGAGCTCAGGGTGCTGCGGGAGTGCCTGCGGCCGGGGGGGGGGGGCGAGCAGATGGCATGGAACGCGTACGGGGGCCAGAAATGGGCCAGGGAGGAGTTCCAGAGGCGCAAGGAGGCACGCGAGCCCCCCCTCATCGACCTGGCCGATCACTGCTACGGGGATAGCGTCAGCAAGGACGTGCCCAGGGCCCAGTGGTCCGATCTGGTCAGGGAGAATCCCGAGAAGATCATCCGCCTCCCGTCCCTCCACCTCGTCGAGTCCTTCGTCGGGAGGGGGCTGTACGTCCTGCCCCTGGAGTGGTGGTACATCACCTACCCCGCCGAGGACATTTACCTCGTCTGCAATGAGGACATGAGGGATGACGCGGTGAATATGCTGAGCGACCTCTCGGGCTGGCTCGGACTTCCGGACTTTGACTTTACCGACGTCGTCGCCGAGGGCATGTACAACGTCGGCGGCCACCGTGGTTACGACGAGGCCACGCCGTGGGACGAGGTCGATGGCGAGGTCGATGGAGATGCCAGTGACAGTGACGACAATAGCAGTGACAGTGGCGCCAGTTCGGATGGGGAGGGGGGCACCGGCCACCACAACCATGAGGAAATCTACGGAGAGATTCCGATTTCGGACGAGCTCAAGGAGGAGCTGCTCAACTTTGTCCGACCGTTCAACGAGCGCTTATTCGAGCTGACCGGGCAAAGGTGCAATTGGCTATAGAGAGGGGAATATACTGTACACACATACATGCAAAATAAACGAATCAATGCAATACTGTAAAACAAAGAATGGAAAACTTTGCATCATCATCATTGATATCTATATCGTTCATCTGCTGCCATCGTGGCCGTCAATGAATCTCATCAGGTCGAATGCGAACACGTAGCAACTGTTGCCAAGAACGCTTAGCTTTCCACGTTCTTGTTGATAGCTACGTACAAACTGTTCCGCTCCGGAGATTACTTCGGATGCGCAGTCAGAGTCCGCCATGTCTATGGATCTGAGCAGAAACGACAACCCATTCCTTCCCACAACTACCCTCCTCTTGGGGCCGGTGTCGTCGGAGAGAGATGGCAAGGAAACGATTTCTTTGAACTCCTGCGACCGTCCAAAGGATTCGTCGTCCCTGACGGACCCCCCCCCCCTGTTTCCCTCCCCGCCTCTTATTTCGAGCGTCCGATACCGCACAAGCCCGGGGACAGACCGGAATGTCAACAATTGACCAAGCGTCCTTGGGTCGGTGGGGGAGCTAGGGACGAAGTCAAACCTATGGAGCACATTCTCCTCGTTCGGTGTCGAGCGATTGAAAGCGTCGGAATCCGATTGTCTCTTCTTAATCATGACCTCGACATGAAGGGGGGCAAACTTTGGTCCGCCGATAAGCGGAGAGAATCTCAAGAAAACATCGAGGGAGGGCCCACCCACAGCGGCGAGACCGGCTGTAAGCTTGGGAAAGGCGACAGAGAACAAATTGATTACAAGGAATAGCCGACGCTTCATCGCTGCAATAATTTTTTGTCCTTGGCCGTGCAAGAGGAGGATGGGAGGAACGTGGCCAGACGAAGATCGGCCCTTTTTCTCGGTTTGCCGAAAATAAAGCTTGTATCTACATTCTACATTTTAAGTTACGTGTACGAGTATACTACTCTAGTAGGTAGTATTCAATACTTTATTACTATTCTGGCGTCCACTGTTTCTGCCTGCCAAAATATACCGAGAAGGGATTGCGCAATCCAGGCCGACAGCCCCAAGACAATGGCCCAGCAGTGCGATCAGCACCACCCGGGTCGCCGCTGGCTCATTGAATGAGGACTACCCAAAAATTGTGAAGAATCCTCCGCCGTTCAACGCGAAAGTCAAGTCGCTGCTTCAAAAATATGACTCGATCACTGCCCGCGTGGTTCTTAATCTTGGTGGGCACTGTGATTTCTGGCGGCATTTTGAACGCCACTACAAGGTTAAATATGGAGGCGATGACAGTTGAAATACGCATAAGAGAGAATATAGAGGCTTTGGCAATTGAAAAACACAAAAGACAGAATGGAACTGCGGTGCCCCGCGTCCGGATTGGAGAAGATTGCAGCACAGCTGCAACCGAATGCTCGTACTTCCGGCCAATCCAGTTCATGGCCGAATATAAGAAGTCGCACCCGGTCCGCCCAAGAAAAGCGGCAGACCTCTTCCGATGTTATAAGAACATGGTGGAATTATATGATATATCTTGCGGGCAGCCAGATATACACCATGTTACCGGAGAGGAACGCTGTGAGCTTTACCTTCGCGAAAGCAAGAAGACGCTTGATTTGCCACCTAACTTCGCGTACAAGAAGCTATACAAAACTGGTGGGACTAGTATAGACACTGTTCTTCTTCGGTATCCACGAAATGCTGTTGTTCGAAAGTTCCGCCCACTAAGGCCGGGACAAAACATGACAGAAGCACAGCATTTTATGAAGGACGTGGCGAACGACCAAATGGGTGGCGTTCCTCGCCCAGTCATTGCCGTTGTAAGAGACCCTGTCGAAAGATTTGTGTCGGCAGCATCCCAGCTACTGAATATGAAAGGTCGTCTGAGGCAGTGCAATGGGGGAAATAGAACGGCGGAGCTTATGAAATGTGCAATCGATGCGCTTGTTGGAGGCCATCGAGACCCACATTTCGAGTCGATGGTAGCTGATCTTCATTGCATCGTGGGTCACCTGCACGACGTTCAGTTCTCGGTGTACCCAATGGATACGGTCCCGGCTGTTTTGAATGCACTAGGAGCAGAAAACCCAAACGAGAAGATCAACAGCAAGAATTATAAGAACATAATTCTGAAGGTTTCCGATATGGATGAGAAGATGATCCGGGACGTCTGCCAGTGGTATTTGGCTGACGTGACAATGATGAGGTCGCTCGGCTTTTCCGTGCCGCATTGTTAGACTAAGAAGTCAGCTTAAACCTACAAACTTTAGAATGCTAAGTCAGGGTATGGATTGTTGGAAGACCCTGCCGCCATCATGGCAACGAAAGAGAAAAACAAATGACATCCAAGTGCGTCCAAGTAAGGCCTAGTGAGGGTATTACCGTCGCGTTGACCGTCTCTTCGAACGCGAGCCAGCCGCTTCCACTTTCGCTTTCTTCGAAACGGCCGCATATCTCCTCTTCCCTCTCGATTTTGTTGGAGTTGCTTCATCGGCACTCTTATTCATCTCATAGTGATCGAGTGCAACTCTCAACTCCTGCGTGTCATAATCCTCGTCGTCTCCGTCATCATATGCTACATGCCAACACTTCAAATTTGATAGATATTTGTCAATGGTACCAAAGTAGGTGACGGCATTAAAATCTTTGGCGATGCGGCTTCCAATGAAATCCTTTGGCTCTTTTGATTCTTCTAGCGGCGTCTTTCCAGGTGTGGGCATTTTTCTGCTATAATTTTTTGTACTTTGGGTGGTGCTAGTATTCGTAGGTGTGATAACGCGTGGAAACTGACCTTTCACAGTGGAAGGGGGGGAAGCCTGACCTTTGGAAAGAGGGGCAGTCTGATCTTTCTCCTCCGTACCGTAGTAATCCTTGAGTCTAAGCTCCTCCTTGGATAGCTCCCACTCGTCCCGGTTGACAGTCAACCTCGTCGACCTGGGCTTACGGTAGCTAATAACCTCGAAGTCTTCGTCCTCGTCTTGCCCTACAACCTTATCGACGCCCTCTTCGGCGCTGTAGTCCAGCATAAGCCTTTTGGCCGTGCCTGACGTGCTGGACAGGCGGCCTGACCGCCTCTCCTCCCATGGCTTTACCCTGTGCGGACGGGGGCTCGATGTCTTCCTCTTGGGCGGACTCTTCTTCCGCATAAAGTTCTGGTACCTGTCGAGTCCGAGACGCTTGAGGTGCTCCTCATTCTTCTTGATGCGCTCGAGGCGCTTTCTCTCGTATTCGGAGAGCTCCCGTCCGTCCTCATCGAAGGTCGCGATCGTCATGATACAGGTGGAAAGCTTGGTTCGATTGGATATGTGACTGGTCGTCGTCGTCTACGAGTCCACTCTCAAGATCCAATGCAGACGATGCAGCAGTGCAGAAACGCTGAAGCGCGCTCCAATGCTGCATCAAGAACGCAACATCTCACATCTCAACGCTCAAGTGAGAAAATATGACTTCCGGGTTTCTTTCAGTGGATAACAGCCAAAAAGAAACACCCGCAGATACACTGGACGCCGCGACGCGAAACGCGAAGTGCCAACCTAAAACCTCACGTACACGACGAGCGCTCGTACCGCCTACTATTACAACCTCTACCCCACCACTGTTACCACCCCGCCGACGGCCTTCGGCCCCGTCCCTCCAGCCCACCGAAGGCGTCCTTGGCCGCAGAAGATCAAGAACCTAGAGCCACCGAGGTCACCGAGGTGTGGTGTTCGATGCCGTACCCGAGTGACCCTCCCAAGGCGAAGCACGACCTAGTCGGTCCTGTCCCTCTCCCCAAGTCGGTCGCCGATGCCACGACGGACAATCCCCTCCTAGGCCACCCCGCCACCCTCTCCACGACGGAGTCTGCGCTCGAGCTCCTACAGTCTCGCATCTCCGGCAAGCAGATCGCCTCGCACAAAGTCGCCAGGTTGTCCACCATCTATACGTACGCGAACGCCCCGTCGCGCCCGGAGCCGCTGAGCAGATCGCTGGAGATCATCGGCTTCGCCGATGTGTCCCTCAGCCTCGTCAGGAAGTTCACCGACGAAGGCCCCCTTCAGCGCCCTCACATGACCCATTGCACCGTGGGGGTCAAGCGAGCGGACAAACCCGAGGTTCGGGCAGCCCTAAGGCCGCACGACTTGACCAACGTGGACGGGCTGAGGTCCCTGGCCGTCTCCATGAGGGAGGCGCACGTGGCCGCCATTGTCGCCGCGGATAAATTCGGGCGGTTCGGTGTCCTGAGATCAATGGACGATGGGTACTCCAGTTCTGACTATGCCTTGGATCTATACGTGGGAGATTTCGAAGCGGTGAAGAGACTGCTCGTTGGCACAGGCGAATCGCCGGCTCCGCCCCCCGCGGAAGGAGCTGTACCTGCTGAAACTGGCGATGATGTTGGCGGAGGACTCTGGCAGCCTCCGGGGGGCAGTGATAACGGTGGAGGTGACGGGAGTGCTACCGGCGGAGGAGCTGGTGAGCTGTGGCAGCCACCAGGTGGAGATGACTCGGGCGGTGGCTTCGGTGAGACATCCATGGACAACGATGGGTTTGGAGCTTCCTCGTCTTGGGCGCCCAATCGCTCGGCGGACGTTCAACCGCACGCGGGGCAGAAGCGGCCTAGATCCGATTCGCAAGACAAGGGCGGAAATGAAGGCGATAATTTTCACGCGGACGTTGGCGCTGCGGAGGCTGACGCATTCTATTCCGGTCTAGTCCGTTCTCTTGCCACACGCGACCAATCGCGAATTTTTCACATGCGTGCCTTCAACGGCTGGGTTAAGGCGACGCAGATCGCTGAGCTCAATCCCCGTAGCTCTGTTGCATCCAAAAAGGGTAAGTTGCCGGGCCTCCGTGTTCTAGATCTCGCATGCGGCAAAGGGGGCGATCTTGGAAAGTGGACGCTGCACCCCCGCGGTATCCGCAACTACGTCGGCATCGATGTTGCCCGGGGATCGCTCAAGGATGCCGCTATCCGAGCGCGTAAGATGAGCAAACAACTTGGCGGACGCGCTACCTTCACTTGTGCGGATCTGGGTTTCGATGTCCCTGGTCTTCCCAAGGGCAAAACGATCCAAAAACTCCTTTCTTGGTCTCTCGAGTCAGAGCCCAAGGGGGAGACAGCCGAACCAAAGTTTGAAGCCGTCATTGGAGGGGGTCTCACGCCCAACGACAGATTCGACGTTGTCTCAGTTCAATTTGCCATCCACTACATGATGTCTACAAGGAAGCGGGCCGTGAGATTCTTCCAGACAGTTAGTAATTTGCTGGACGTTGGGGGGAATCTTGCTTTCACTACTATTGATGCGAGGGTAGTTGTGTCGCATATCATGAATCTAGGTATGGACCTACATTTTGACGACGACGAAGAAACTGCTTCCAAGGGTGGGACTGTTGAAGTGGGTGGAGGTGCATGCCGGCTCAAGTTTAGCGGTGAAACTATGCGCAATATTTTTAAGCGTAGTGATCAGTACAAGGGGCGCGAGTTCATGAACGATAGCGTTTATGGGTTGCAATACACGTTTACCCTTAGAGAGGGAGATGACCACTCCTCCGGGGTTGGCGAAGCTGTGGATCTTCCGGAGTGGCTCGCGCCTTTGCCTGTCCTCAAGACCCTTGCTGAGGAGGCGGGCTTTGAGTTGGACTACGTAAAAAATTTCCATGAATTCTATCATGACAGAAAGAGCTCGAGCAAACATCCAAACGCTCATAACGCCCTGTACAATATGAAAGCTCTCAATACAAAAGGATCCATATCTGAAGATGAGTGGGAGATCAGCAGGATGTACATGGCAGTGTCATTTCGTAAGGTCCGAGAATCTAGGCTGGGTAATATATTACATGAATTAGAAGGAGAGGGAGAGAATGGCGAACGTGATATTGATGGCGAAGAAGCAGGTGAAAGCACAGGTCCGGAAAATGTGCGAGAGACCCACGAAGACCCTGTTCACTCTGTGCCTTCCGCAAAGAACGAAAGCGCAGTATTGTCGAATCCACTGGCGAAGGCAAAGCTCCCTCTTGCTCTTTTAAAGGCAAAAAAAGCAGCTGGGGACTCTTGGGGGGCTCTTTCTAGCGAGGAAAAGAAGCAACGAACCAATGATGAGCTGATTCAAATGCTAAATTAGTAGACACAACTTTAAGAACCTTACATGGATGTGAGATAGATACCCGGATATAGATCATATACAACATGTCTGTCTTGCTGCAGCTGATGTCTGCGCTGCGCGTGTCTGCACTTTTGGCACACCGCACTTGGTCCTCACTGTCCTCACGTCCTCACTTTCCTTTCCATGCAACATGCATCACGTTTACCCCGCCACTTAGACATGTAACCGCATATCTTTGCGACCCATTTTTGTCTTGGTTCGTACATCCAGTATGCACCGCCAATCTCTCTCTGTCCTGCTTGTATCACTCCTAGTGGTTCGGCGCACGCCTGCTCTATTATTGCCTGAACGCCAAAACTACTTTTTTGTTGGTGATGGGCACAAATCTTGCGGTAGGCGAGGCCGGCTATCATGTAGGTCACGCCACAGTCACTTCATGAGTGCTGGCGTTGGCGAGAATAATGTCTTCTGCATAAAATTCTCGCGAAATTTTCAGCGGCATGTTGTATATCGTCCAAAATGGGGTCGGTCTGCTGATAATTCCAAACCGTGTCGATTCGACGGTGAATGCAGGGAAGTTGTAGAAAGCTTTCGATTTCTTGATGAAGCCCTGGAGAAATACCCCCACGCAAAGCTAACAAAGAGACCAGAAATCGCGAACCTTGATGATGCTGAGGATTGCAATCAAGTTATTGCGGGTATGGGAGACGTGCCTTCGAGCAGCTATGCTCGGATTATAGCGAATTCTGATAATGAGAGCATCGGATGCATTTCTGAAAACTCAACCGTAACTTGCATGGATTACCTTGAACAGGGCAAGGAATCTTTGGAGTACCTGTCTTTGTTTACAGCCAGCCTAGCACGTAGCCAGACTGATGAAGAAAATGACCTGAAACGAATCGAAGCAACAATTGAATCCATGCTTTTGGATAGAGTGGGAATTAAACGGTTCCGGTCCCACACACCCCAATCTATCCTTTTGAATTACAATCGGCTCGCTGATTTACTTACGAGAAGTCGGCCAAAGAAGATATTTGGCGGTGATGATTCGATGGAGGAAGTCAAAAGCATGGTGGGTCCTGGCCTTGCTTTCGCCGAGGCAGGGGTACGAACTCTGATTTCTTACTTCCCAGAGCTTTGTCTTTACGACTATCGCGAGGTGGAAGAACGCGTACAGTTTTTGATGGCGCCCAAGCCAACGGAAATATCACCCTTTTCTCGCGGGGGGGCGAGGATTTCATCGAACGATGACATTGATTGGCCACTACTGTTCTGGAAGGGGTACGGAGCAGGAATGTCCGTTGAGCAAGCAACAGAAGCGGTGAGAGCCGTTCCGAATATTCTCGCCACACACTATACTGACTCTCGTAAGCCTGACATATCCTATTTTATACAAGGACTCCAGGTGTCGTACGAGCTAAATTTGATGGCTGATGAGCAGCTTTACAATCATCTTAAAGGTGCCGATCCATCGGATGTGTGGACCTTTGCGTATTTAAACCAGATTGGAGTAGGATGGACTCAGCTGGAAATTATGCTCGATGCTTTTCCAACACTGACATGTTTCCCTTCCAATACGGATTGGGAGCTAAACGCGCGAGGAGTGAAATCGGACTTTATCAATGAGCCTGCTCTTATCTATCTAAGGAAGCGGCTGCAGGCTGGTACCACGACCGTTTCTGCCCTGCTAAAGACACACTCACGTCTAAATTCATACGGGGAGAAGCATATAATGGATCGATTCAATGCATTCCAATGCCGAATCGGTCTATCGTCAAGAGAACTCCAAAAGGTTGTCCTGCGGATGCCCTCCCTCCTGGGCATGTCCATTCTGAATGGAGAAAACCAATCTGTCTCTGCCTTAGATAAACGCTTGAACTTCTTCCTTGACGAGGTTGGCATGACTCAGGAGGACATAAAGACGTCTCTCATAAAGCAACCCTCACTTCTGCAGTACAGCGTCGAGAACAATATGCGTCCGAAATTATCCTTCTTCGTCCAAGAGCTTCACCTCTCGCTGCCTGTCGTAAGTAGAATCATATCAATGGCTCCTGGAGTTATGGGCTTGTCATTAGAAGACAACATTCGGCCAAAGGTAGGCGCTATCAGGAAAGGTTGTAATCTTTCCGAGACGGAAGTTGGCGTCCTTGTTGCAACAGTACCGTCCATCTTGCTCCTTAGCACGAAACGAAAGATTGTTCCTTGTTTTGATTTTTTATTCGGGGCCTTGGAACTTCCTGACCAGGATTCGCTCGGAATGATAATTACGGGCGCACCTAGAATATTGGTCCAGGGGATTGAATCCTCTTTGGCTCCAAAAATACGCGCCCTCGACTATGCCATCGTACTAAAGCAAAAGGAAGGGGTTCTGTTAGATTCACTCGTTTCTGATGTATGCATTAAGAACCCCGCTTTGCTAGCAACGACCAACGCTATCTTATCCAAGCGGATCGATTCTTGCTTTGGAACTGATCCAAAAATGACGTTGGAAGACGCCTTAGCCCCGTCGTCTCGTGGACGCAAGCAGAAATTTGGGATCATAGGCGGCGAAGTCGTATCACTTGACGGAGCAATGGAAGACTCGGTGGTTGCTGCTGGGAAAAGGCGCGCGGCTCCCTCGACGACCTCACCTTTGGGCGGGCCTGCAAAGGACGAACATGTGAACGACGTAAACACCATATTAATCACATGCTTTGCCTCCGGCCAAGTATTTAGTCGTGATGGCGAAGAAAGAGTTCGCGGCACGGATCGATTCGGGGGTATGGCGGTCAAGTTTGTTCAAAAGGTTTCCGCTCGTCAACTGAGACTGGCTGCGGATTTAAGTTGGGGAGACATTATACCCGAGGCTGATGGAGGATCTGACTTCAAGGATGGTCTGGTGTTGGCAAGGTTTACCCCGCTGCGCCCTTCACGAAACAGGTGCGATTTGTGCTCATGCGAGCTCTCGCTCAAGATTATCCTCAACCTTCTCAAGGCGACAGCAAAATCCACCGACCTTAGCACCTTTCATCTCCGTATCGAGGTTTGCACCGACTCAACTTACGTATGGAAGATGGTTCATGACAGGGATCTGCTCTTAAGATGGGGATCATATCCGTCCGCAGACAAATTTGTCTATGATGGGCCTGGCCCTAAAGCCCTTGCCAACGTTGATATTTTGTATCCCCTGTCCGAAGCTTTCGCCAAGCTCAGTTCGGGACGGCCCGAGGGGAGCAGTGTCGATGCCGAGCGCATCGGAAAGAGCGTCGACGTTGTCTTCAAACACACATCCGAAGTATACAAAGGCGCAACTTCCGAACTGGCCACCAAGCAGATGAAACTGTATGGGCAAAGAGCAGCGTTGTGGTCCTACAATCGCAGCAAGGCGAAGCTGGGTGGTCCAACGCCCGAAAATCCAAGTTTCTAGATAATGAATAACAACATAAATTCAAAAGAGATGTAGCATTTAAGGTTAAGGGCCAATTTGATGCTCGACAATGGACTGATTTAATATTCAGAGGTCTGACAAGGGATAAAATGTGACCCATGGCAGTTTTCTGCACACTGTAGCTCGTTTCTAAGGAGGCTGGTCAGGAGGTTTTCTTGGGGAGGTCAGTCCGTTTACGCACCACAGCGCATAGGTAAGCAGGGAAATGCCTACTGCATCAAAGGGTGTTCATGGCCATGGTTCCCCACAAAACCCACGCCCAGTCCCCGATCATCCGAGCAAAAATCCCCATTCCCGCATTTCGTGAAGGCATTTGAGAGTGAGAGCGAGCAAGCGTTCGTTGTGTGTGTGTGTTCAAGTGTTGCTTTCTGCATTTATTTATGGCTACGCTATCCCAGCTTAGTCAACCTTTTTGCGGAAGCTACATCCCTCGGTGAGCCGAGCCTTGCCGCCGGTCGGGGTGCAGAGCATGACGTTGCACGATCCGCAGAGGACCACGGTCTGTGCGTGGCTGAAGACGGTGGTGATCTGGAAGCATCCGGGGCACTTGATGTCCATGAAGAAGCTGTTGGGGGTCTGCACCAAGCGCTTGAGCTTGTGGGTGTGGAGGTCCTGCTCGGCGGTGGGGTTGAGGAGATCGACGGGCATGTTTGTGGCAGTATTAAAATAAAAAATTGAGCGTATCTGTGGGGGAAACGAAAGTGGATGAGGAGGGAGGACGCTGGTGAGATATAATGCAAAGATGCGGAGGATGCCTTGCGCCGCCAAAGAGCGAGGGGGGCACGTCTCGCGCCACTCTTCCGTCGCGCCCGTCCCCGCGGTTCCCGTCCCGTCCCGTCCCCGCCGCGCCCAGTCAGCTGCTACCCGCGGTACGGGCGCCGGCGTACATTCGTCGGCCGGTA
>Ga0315315_10005316_pt1 | contig 11874 bp, 11 predicted proteins | sample M140m3416metaG_FD_203699 | JGI IMG/M metagenome (GOLD analysis project Ga0315315, IMG submission 203699) | Ammonia-oxidizing marine archaeal communities from Monterey Bay, California, United States - M1 40m 3416 | ecosystem: Environmental > Aquatic > Marine > Intertidal zone | place: USA...
TGCATGAATGTGTAAATCCTTTTTTCTACCTAAAAGATGCATACTACTTATAAGTCCTATCAAGCCAAAATAATGATCACCATGCAAATGACTAATGAAGATATGATTTATTCTTTGAAAACTAAGCTGAAATTTTCTGAGCTGTACTTGAGTCCCTTCTCCACAATCTATTAAGAAAAACCGCTCATTTACATTAAGTAACTGAGCGGTCGGATTTCTATCAATTGTAGGAATAGCTGAGCTACATCCTAATATTGTTAATTTAAATGACATTAATTTTTAATAATCATTCTTTTAGTTAATACCTCTTTGCCATTATTTATAGAATATAAATACATTCCCTCAGAATATGAAGTTGTATTTACATTTATCGTATTAACACCTCTTTGTGAGTTGATAAATTGAGATTCAAGCTCTTCTCCTAATAGATTATAAACTTTAAAAGTAACTGCTTCTGATGTTCCTAAAACAAATTGAATTTTGGCATTATTTGATGCAGGATTAGGGAATACTCCTTTAAGCTCAAATGTCAAGTCATTAAATTGATTTAAAGTAGAAGCAGCTCCATTTAAAACCTCTATATAATAGTAATCAATTACATCATCTTGTGTAATAGGAATTCCAATTCCAGCATCAGCAGTAGTAGTTGTGTTCATAATAATTTGGTGCAAACCAATTTCTGAAACATCTGGACTAGCTGATGATAAAACAGCACAAGAGGTTACTCCTCCAGCAAAGGTACAATTACCAGCATCACAATCATATGAAAAACTAGCAGGTAAACCTGTCACACTAGTTAATTCAATAGTTTGAACAGTTACATTAATAGGAATACCATTGTATTCAACTGAAGTGTCTAATGGAGTGATAATAGTTATAACTTCATTATATGTTTGTCCTACATAAGCAGGAGAAAGTCCAGTCGTGCTATCAGGATATATTCCTGGTGAAGAGAATTGTGCATCAGGAGTACATTGTGCACTAGCAAAAATTGTTGCAATTGCTAAACTTAAAGTAAGTAGTGTTTTTTTCATTTTTAAAAATTTTAATTTATAATTCTAATTGTCTTTCAATTTCTTCCATTTCAATAAAATCGTACGCTTCTTGTAAAGTAGGAACTATTGTTAAATCCTCATCAAATGAAAACTCACAAACTATTACAAAAGAGCCATTAGTTTTTGAAATACTTTCGCCAAAGTTAATAAATTTTTCTTTAGCACTTTCTGCCAAACCCTTTTCAACACCTCTTAAATCTGCAATAAAGTGTTTTATCTCTGAATTAATTTTTAAATCAGAAATAGTATTATCTTGTGCTAACTTAAATACTAAGGTAGTTTCTTGTAAATTCATTCTATTTTTTTTTAATTTTTCCGGCAAGCAAATAAATTACAGCCATTCTAATTGCAACACCATTTTCTACTTGATCTAAAATGATTGAATGCTTAGAATCAGCAACATCTGAACTTAATTCTACCCCTCTATTTATTGGACCTGGGTGCATAATAGTTATTTGCTTATCCAAACTATCTAACAGATTTTTATTAATTCCATAAACCATAGCATATTCTCTAAGTGATGGAAAATAATTCACTTCTTGACGTTCCAATTGAATTCTTAAAACATTAGCAACATCACACCAATTAAGCGCTTCTTTCAAATCAGAGAAATGAGAAACATTTAAAGAATCCAAATGTTTCGGTATTAATGAAGAAGGACCACAAACTCTAACTTCAGCACCTAATTTTTGCAGACAATATATATTAGATAGAGCAACTCTTGAGTGCAAGATATCTCCAATAATTATAATTTTTTTTCCTTTTATCTCACCATATTTCTCTCTAATTGAATATGAATCTAACAATGCCTGAGTTGGATGCTCATGAGCTCCATCTCCAGCATTAACAATTTTGGCATCAATATTTCTTGATAAGAAAACTGATGCACCTGGGTTCGGATGTCTCATCACAACAATATCAACTTTCATTGCCAAAATATTATTTACAGTATCTAATAAGGTTTCTCCTTTTGTAACTGAAGAGGATGCAGATGAAAAATTAATTACATCCGCAGTCAATCTTTTTTCTGCAAGTTCAAATGATAATTTGGTTCTTGTAGAGTTTTCAAAAAATAAATTTGCAATTGTAATATCTCTTAATGAAGGTACCTTTTTAATTGGCTGATTAATAATCTTTTTAAAATTATCTGCAGTTTTAAAAATTAAGTCAATATCTGAATTAGTAAGATACTTTATTCCTAACAAATGATCAACTGATAAATTACTCATTATTCTGATTTTCTTATTAATATTCTATCAATTCCATTAACCTCATCCCAATCAACAATAACTTTCTCCGATTCTAAAGCATCAATTGTTCTTCCTACATAATTCGGTTGAATTGGTAGATCTCTACTATATCTTCTATCAATTAAGGTTAGTAGCTCAACAGAATTTGGTCTACCAAATGTCATTAAAGCATCAATTGCTGAACGAATAGATCTTCCTGTAAAAAGCACATCATCAATTAAGATTACATTCTTTTCCTCAATAGTAAAGTCCATATCCATTTCTTGAGGAACAATAGGTTCATCTCTTCTTAACAAATCATCTCTATAAAAAGAAATATCAATATTACCTGATTTGATTTGTGTTTTAGAAACAAGATTTTGTAATTTTGAGAGAATACGTTTACTTAAAAAAGTTCCTCTAGGCTGAACGCCTATAATAACCGAATTTTCAAAACCATTATGATTCTCAATTAACTGCCTGCACAGTCTTTCAATTGTAATTTCAATTTCTTGTTTATTTAGTAGTTCTCTTTCTTCTAACATTTCCTTACAAATATATCAAAAAAAAACCCCAAATTAATGGGGCTTTAATTTTATTTATCTAAGTCTTTCTTAAGAGCAGCCAAACTATCCAAATCACCTAAAGTGGAATGTTGTTTGTCATCTTCCAATTTCTTCATTACTTTCTTAGCAGAAGCAGCTGATTTCTTTCTTTCTACCTCAAGCTCTTCTTTGAAGATAGCAGTATGAGAAACTAAAATCTTTTTGTTCTCTTTCGAGAACTCAAGAACTCTTACAGTTAAAGCTTCACCGACAACCATTGCTGAACCATCTTCTTTTTCAGTATGTCTTTTTGGAGCAAAGGCCTCTACTTCTTCTGATAAAGAAATAACAGCTCCCTTGTCAAACACTTCAGTTACAGTTGCTTCATAATCTTTACCTTCAACAAATTGCTTAGCATAATCATCCCAAGGGTTGTCTTCTAACTGCTTATGCCCTAAACTGATTTTTCTATTTGCTTTATCAATATCTAAAACAACAACATCAAGCATTGAATCAACTTGAGTAAACTCAGCAGGATGCTTAATTTTCTTGCTCCAAGATAAATCAGAAATATGAACTAAACCATCAACACCTTCAACAAGCTCAACAAAAATCCCAAAGTTTGTGAAGTTTCTTACTTTTACACTATGCTTAGATCCAACAGGGAAATTTGCTTCAATTTCAGCCCAAGGATCTGGAGTCATTTGTTTAACACCTAATGACATTTTTCGTGTTTCTTTATCTAAAGTTAAAATTTGAGCTTTTACAGAATCCCCTTTTTTATAGAAATCATTAGCTGATCTTAGGTGAGTTGACCATGACATTTCAGAAACATGTAGTAAAGCTTCAATTCCTGCTTGTAATTCAACAAAGACTCCATAATCAGCCACAACTACAACTTTTCCATCAACCACATCTCCGACTTTTAAGCCACCCTCTAAACTATCCCATGGATGAGCACCTAATTGTTTTAATCCTAATTGAATTCTACTCTTACCTTCATCAAAGTCAAGAATTACAACATTTATATTTTCATCTAAAGATACAATCTCTTCTGGATGGGAAATTCTACCCCAAGATAAATCAGTAATATGAACTAATCCATCAATACCTCCTAAATCAACAAACACACCATACGAAGTTATATTTTTAACAGTTCCTTCAAGCACTTGTCCTTTTTCTAATTTAGACATGATCTCTTTAGTTTGAACCGCTAAATCAGCCTCAATTAATGCTTTATGAGACACAACAACATTTCTGAATGCTTCATTTACTTTTACAACCTTAAATTCCATATTTTTACCAACATACGCATCATAATCTCGAATTGGCTTAACATCAATTTGTGATCCTGGCAAGAAACATTCAATACCGAATACATCAACAATCATACCTCCTTTTGTTCTACTCAAAATTTGACCTTTAACAACTTCACCAGTCTCTAATGCAATATTAACTTTTTCCCAAGCCCTTAAAATTCTAGCTCTTTTATGTGATAAAACTAATTGTCCATTTTTATCTTCTTGCTTTTCCACTAAAACTTCAACAGAATCACCAATTTTTAAATCTTCATTATATTTAAACTCATTAAAAGAAATTACTCCATCTGATTTAAAGTTGATGTCAACAACTACTTCTCTATCAGTAATCATAACAACAGTGCCATCAAGAACTTGCTTGTCCATAATTTCAGGAAGAGTAGCAACATATTCTTTTTCAAGACCTGTTCTTTCTTCATTAGAATACATATCATTCTGAGCAGCTTTACCCCAATCAAAATTCGCAAGCAATTCTTTTTTAGATAAAGTTTTCTCTTTTTTAACTGCAGGTTTTTCTTCTAACTTCACTCCTTCTACAACAGTATTTTCTGATTCTTTTAACTCCACAGATTTTGGATTTTCTGCTTTTTTAATCTTAGGAATTCTAGGTTTTTTCACTACTTTTTTAGCAGTTACTTTTTTCTTTTCTTCTGACATATTTCGTCATTTACATTTGTATCTTAAAGTAAGTAAGGCTAAGATGTCTAAACTCTAAGAGAGATTAATTATAATTATTTCCTTTTCACTACCTTACAAACATTCTGAAAAGGCGTGCAAAAATACAATTTTAATATGAAATAACAGAAAAAAAATATTAAACTATTTTTTCTATAGCTTTTTGAACATTTTCCATTAACCATCTTGGAGTAGATGTAGCTCCACAAATACCAACAGATTTAGCATTAACAAACCATTCAAAATTCAACTCATCTAAATCTGAAATGAAATATGATTTAGGATTTTCTTTCTTGCAAGACTTATACAACATTTTACCATTTGAGCTTTTCTTTCCACTCACAAAAATAATAACATCATTATCATTAGAAAATTGCTTTAACTGAGGCTCCCTGCCAGAAACCTGCCTACACAAAGTATCATTAACTATGTATTTAATATCAGGATTAGATGACAATTTTACTCTTTTCTCTATCTCTTGTGTTATATCTAAGTAAGCTTTTGGACTCTTAGTTGTTTGAGAATAAATATAAATTGACTTAGAAAAATCTACTTTTTCCAAATCCTCAACAGTAGTAACAATAATCGCCTCACTATTTGTCTGACCAACAAGTCCAGTCACCTCCGCATGACCTTCTTTTCCGAAAATAATTACTTGCCCATCAATTTCTTTTAACTGCTCATAACCTTCTTTAATCTGATGTTGCAATTTAAGTACAACTGGGCAGGATGCATCCAATAGTTGTATATTATTTTTAAAAGCTAATTCATAAGTTGATGGCGGCTCTCCATGAGCACGAATCAAAACTTTACAATCCTTTAATTCTTTTAAGTCCTCATGATCAATAATTTTCAAACCTCTTTCATTCAATCTATCAACCTCTTTGTTATTGTGCACAATATCCCCCAAACAATACAAAACGCCTTCTTCATTCAAAATAGTTTCTGCCATTTGAATTGCATAAACAACTCCAAAGCAAAATCCTGAATATTTATCAACAACTACTTTCATTATTTTTTGTATTTATTAAGTTAAAAATTAAATTATTTTGCTCCTGAATAGAAAGTACTGAGTTATCAATCAAAACAGCATCTTCTGCTTTAAAAAGCGGATTGATTTTTCTTTTAGTGTCATGATTATCTCTTTCATTCAAATTCTGTAAAACTTCATCAAACGTAATTCTTTCACCTTTTAACTTCAACTCATCAAACCTTCTTTGTGCACGAATCTCAGCCTTAGCAGTAATAAAAAGTTTTAATCTTGCATCAGGAAAAACTTTTGTTCCAATATCTCTACCATCCATCACTACATTTTTGGACTTTCCAATTTCTTTTTGCAATAGAATTAACTTTTCTCTTACTTCTTTAATTTGTGCAATAATTGAAACATTATCTGAAACCTCAAAACCTCTAATAATTGATTCAACATTCTCATTATTCAGAAAAGTTTCTGGCTTTTTTAGTTCAGAATTGAATTGAAAATTAATAGTTACTTTATCTAAAGAATCTGAGATTAATTCAAAATCAACTTGTTTGTTTTTAATAATATCATTTCTCATAAAATGAAGTGTAATCGCTCTGTACATGGCTCCCGTATCAATATAGCGCATACCATATTTCTGAGCAATAGATTTTGCTATTGTGCTTTTACCACAAGACGAATGTCCATCAATTGCAATATTAAAAGTTAAAGTCATTTAGAGGCCAAAAGTACTCAAATTTGTAGCAATACTAAAATTATTTGGTGCGCCTGACAAATGATAAGAAGATCTACTATAATCAAAACGATATTTCATTACTTTAAAACCGATACCCCAAGAAAAACCAACTAATGCAGGGCGCGTTATAGTTGTTAAATCAAATCTTCTTTGAAAATTAAATCCACCTCTAATAAAAAAACTTTTTCTAAAAGGGTTAAACTCTCCTCCAATAATGATATGACGCAAAGCAGTTTTAGCAATACTCTCTTGTTTAATCTCTAATTCACCAGAATCTGTGTTAGTTTGACTTGTTAATTTATAATTTGATTTAACATCAAATCTATTGATTGAATTATATGTTAGATGATATCTGAAAGGTAAATAAACCAACTTCTTGCTTATTGCAAATTGGACTTCAAATGGTAAATTTTCATTAATTGTTGTATATGAATAAACTTGCCTTCCTATATTTTTAACTAGTAAGGTAGACGTAAATCCTTGCTCTTTGTTATAATATGTTGATGAGATATTTGAACTGATTGCAAATGAATTATACGAATCGTAATTAGAATTGAGTAAATTTAAATTTACACCAAGAGTAATGCTTTTATTCAGCTGTTTAGCAAAACCAAAAGTAAAAACTTGATCGTTTGCAGTGAATTGAGCATGATTATAACCATACTCATCATTTCTATCAAAAATTCCGTAATTTATTGCTTTTAATGAAAGTGCAAAAACACCTATTTCATGTATATACTTTGAGCAAGAAAATGAAAGTAAATTAATATCTGAAAAATAATCTCCAAAAAAAAATATTATAGCTTTATCCATTTCAGGACTTAATAGTGATGGTGTAGTTTGCACTAATGAAACATCATTATCAAAAATTGCAATACCACTACCTCCCAATGCCTCAACTCGTGCAGAAGTCTCTAAATCTACAAAAGAAAAAGCTGTTTGTCCTCCGCTTTGAGCAACAATACTCAAAGGAACTATAAATGCTAGAAGAAAAATATTTCTTTTACTCACAATATAATTAACGCTACTTTTTCAATCTTATTTTAACTAGCTATTTTATCTCAACTGCATTTTTCACTTTCTCATTTAACAATGAGATATCAATTACTTCTTTTAATGTATCTACATAATGAAAAATCATTCCTTTTACATACTTTTCATTGATTTCTAAAATATCTTTTTTATTCTTTTTTGAAAGTAAAATTTCATTAATTCCTGATCGTTTTGCTGCTAATATTTTCTCTTTAATCCCACCTACCGGCAACACTTTTCCTCTTAAAGTAAGCTCTCCAGTCATTGCGATTTTATCTTTAACTTTTCTTTGTGTAAATGAAGAGACTAAAGAAGTAAACATTGTAATTCCAGCTGAAGGCCCATCCTTTGGCGTTGCACCTTCAGGAACATGAACATGAACATTCCATTTATCAAAAACTTCTGAGGAAATCTCATAAATCTCAGCATGTGCTTTTAAGTACTCCATTGCAATAGTAACCGATTCCTTCATCACTTTTCCTAGATTACCTGTAACAGACAACTTTCCTTTTCCTTTACTTAAGCTACTTTCAATAAACAAAATATCACCACCTACAGAAGTCCAAGCTAAACCAGTGACAACACCCGGGACAGAATTATCAGTAAATCTATCTCTATCAAACATTGGTGCTCCTAAAACTTTTTCTACAACCTTAACGTCAGGAGAATAATCAAAGGCCTCATCCATAGCAATAGATTTTGCAACATTCCTGATCATTTTACTAATCATTTTTTCCAAAGTCCTAACACCCGATTCTCTAGTGTATTGATCAATAATTTTTTCTAACATTTCATCAGAAATTATAAACTGTTGCTGATTTAATCCGTGTAACTTTATTTGTTTTGGCAACAAATGTTTTTTTGCAATTTGTACTTTTTCTTCAATAGTATATCCATTTATCTCAATAATTTCCATTCTATCTCTAAGTGCAGGCTGAATTGTAGCTAAAGAATTAGCCGTGGCCACAAACATCACTTTTGATAAATCATAATCCAATTCTAAATAATTGTCATGGAAATTTTCATTTTGCTCAGGGTCTAAAACCTCTAAAAGTGCAGAAGAAGGATCTCCATGATTATCTCTTGTTACTTTATCAATCTCATCTAAAACAAAAACTGGATTTGAGGATTTTGCTTTTTTTACTGACTTAATGATTCTACCAGGCATTGCACCAATATAAGTTTTTCTATGCCCTCTAATTTCGGCTTCATCGCGCAAGCCTCCTAAAGAAACACGCTCATACTTTCTGCCAAGAGCCTCAGCAATTGACTTTCCTAATGAAGTTTTTCCAACTCCAGGAGGACCATACAAACATAAAATTGGTGATTTCATATCACCCTTTAATTTTAAAACTGCTAGATGCTCAATAATTCTTTCTTTTACTTTTTCTAAACCAAAATGATCTCTATCTAAAATATCTCTTGCTTGTTTTAAATCAAAACTGTCAGTTGTAACTTCATCCCAAGGAAGATCTAATATCAACTCAATATAACTTCTCTGTACTGCATAGTCTGACATAGAAGGATTCATTCTTTGTAACTTTCTGAGCTCTTTATCAAATGCATTTTCAATTGCTTTATTCCATTTCTTTTTTGACGCCTGCTTGCGCATCTCATCGATTTCTTTTTGAGAACCACTCCCACCTAATTCCTCTTGAATAGCTTTCATTTGCTGATTCAAATAATATTCTCTTTGCTGTTTATCTAGATCTGTTTGTACTTTAGATTGAATTTTATTTTTCATTTCTAGCATTTGTAACTCTTTAGTTAAGAGTTCTAATACTAAAATAGCACGCTTTTTCAAATCAACTTCTTCTAATAATGATTGCTTTTCAGTTAAACCAATATGCATGTTTGAAGAAACAAAATTTATTGCAAAAGATGAATTTTTAATGTTTTTAATTGCAATTGCCGCCTCAGCAGGAATATTAGGAGATTCGTCAATAATCCTAAGAGCTAAATCCTTTACAGATGAAACTAACGCACCAAATTCTTCATCTTTTTTCTCAGGCTTGACCTCTTTTAAAACAACTACTTTTGCCTTAAAATAAGGATCTTTTTGACACATTTCAGTAATCTCAAAACGCTTTCTACCCTGTATAACAGCAGTGATGTTTCCATCAGGCATTTTTAACATTTTCAAAATATGAGCTACAGTACCAACATGATTTAGATCACTTAATTCTGGTAATTCAGTATCAAAATCCTTTTGAGCTACAACTCCAATTGTCTTATTTCCATTTTCAGCATCTTTAATCAATTTGACTGATCTATCTCTACCGATCGTAATTGGTATAATAACACCTGGAAATAAAACTGTATTTCTTAAAGGTAAAATTGGAAGTTCCTTTGGTGTATCTTCCTTTAATATTTTTGCCTCATCCTCATCACTCATCAATGGCAAAAACTCAGTATCTTCATTCAACATGTCAGAAAAATCTGCTGAATTTATTCTAAAATCTTTCTTCATAATATTTGTTTTCAGCAACTATTAATTGCAAATAGTGTGCCACATATCTAAGATAGTCTTTTTGTCAGTTATTGTTCGTTTCGGTAGCGTTTTGTCATATCATACACCTCAGACAAAATATTTTGTTCGTTCTTATCAAAGTCAAGATTTCTTCTTTTAAATACTTTTGAAACAACTTCAAATACTTTAGGTAATTTATAAACTTGAAAACCAGAAGCACCTCCCCAAGTAAATGAAGGTACAAAATTTCTTGGAAAACCACTGCCAAATATATTTGCACTAACACCAATAACGGTGCCCGTATTAAACATAGTATTTATTCCACATTTTGAATGATCTCCCATAATTAATCCACAAAACTGCAAGCCAGTTTTTTTGAATCGCTCCATCTCATAATTCCAAAGTTTAACCTCATCATAATTGTTTTTGAGGTTTGAATTATTTGTATCAGCGCCTAAATTACACCACTCACCAATTATAGAATTACCTAAAAAACCATCATGTGCTTTTGAAGAATAACCAAAGAAAACCGAATTATTTACTTCACCACCAACTTTACAATGCGGACCCAAAGTTGTTGAACCATATATTTTTGCCCCCATTTTTAAAATAGCATTTTCACCCATTGCAAAAGGGCCTCTTATAATAGCTCCTTCCATAATTTCAGCATTTTTACCTATGTATATAGGACCATTTTCAGCATTTAAAATACTACATGAAATTTTCGCGCCTTTCTCGACAAATATAGACTTACCTATTACAGTATTGGTACCGCTAATATTTTGTGATTTTCTTGCATTAGTAAGCAACTTAAAATCAGCTTCAATTTCCCTTCGATTATAAGAAAAAATATCCCATATATTTTCAATCGAATTAACTAGAATTGAAGTGTTAATTTTATTCAAATTTTTAAAAGAATAATTCAAATTTTTAAATGCAATAATTTTACCATTTGACTCAAGAACCTCTCCATTTCTTAAGCTATCTAACTCAGTTTTTAATTCTTTAGATGGTAAAACAGAAGCATTAATCCAAAGATTTTCTTTTTGCTTTATGATGGGATATTTACTAACTAAATAATCTGCTGTTTTAGTAGAAATATTTTTATAATAATGAGTCCACTTTTCCTTTATCGTTAAAATTCCTATTCGAAACTCGGAAATTGGGCGTGTATATGATAATGGATAAAAATTAGTTCTATTAGAGTCAAATAAAATTACATTCATATTGCAAAGTTAAAAAAAAAGCCCACACAAAATTGTGCGGGCTTTTTATTAAAGTTAAAGATTTACTATTTAGCAAATTTCTTGTATTTATTCTTAAATTTATCAATTCTTCCTGCAGTATCAAGCAACTTAGCTTTTCCTGTATAGAAAGGATGAGAATCAGAAGAAATCTCCATTTTCACTAATGGATATTCATTACCATCTTCCCATTTAATAGTACTTTCAGACTCAACACATGATTTTGTTAAAATTGCAAAATCTGTTGACATATCTTTAAATACGCATAATCTATAATCTTTTGGGTGGATATCTTTTTTCATTTTCTTAATTCTTAATTTTGGGCTGCAAAAATAGTAAGTTTTATCAATTTAGCAACATTCTAAATGATAAATATTTACAGATTTAAATCGTTAAGTAAAGTATTAGTTACTTTCACTGCTTCAGCAGACGCTCTTAACTGACTTAACTCTGCTACATCTAAGTCTATTTCAACTATACTTTCAATACCATTCTTACCTAAGACCACAGGAGCTCCAATACACAAATCACTTAAACCATACTCGCCATCAAGCATAACTGAACAAGGAAACATTTTCATTTGATCA
>Ga0315315_10005317_pt1 | contig 11873 bp, 10 predicted proteins | sample M140m3416metaG_FD_203699 | JGI IMG/M metagenome (GOLD analysis project Ga0315315, IMG submission 203699) | Ammonia-oxidizing marine archaeal communities from Monterey Bay, California, United States - M1 40m 3416 | ecosystem: Environmental > Aquatic > Marine > Intertidal zone | place: USA...
GAGTAGCTCCACTGTGGTTTGTAAAAACAGCGGCTAACTGTGTATTGATGTCAGCTCTTACTGCCGCGCCACTGCCGTTTGCGACAACTCCGTCTGCTTGGGCCATTAAGAATCCTCGCGTGTGCCATATCCCACCGCAGTATAGCTGAAGCGTCGATTTATAAAGTCATTGCCATCAAAAAGGCCCTTGAAAGTGATCGTAAAGCCTTCTGCCGTCGGTTCTGATATCACGAAATAGTCTTCTGGCTCTAAATCCAGAACAGTCACGCCGACAGATACGCGCGTATCACCATCGATATAGAAAGGCTTTTCAAAAGTTACAGTCTTTGTCCCAAAGCCGGAATCTGTAAAAGCACTGTTTTCAGTGCGGCGCTCAAGCTGGAACGTTACGCCAAGTTCGTCAACAATCGGTGTTTGATCCTTTCGATCTGTTGTAAGCACAGCTTTGAACTGAAAGTACCTCCCCACGTACGCATTGTTTTCTAACGGTATCCACTCATCAAAGAAAATATCTGATTCCTGACGCAGGTACGAAGCATTATCACTTGTGTCTAACTGTCCTCCCATCCCGGCGTGGGCTGAACAGTAGTAATAAAGAGTTGGAGCGCCAGCAGCTAAAACAATCTGCGTGTAAGCACCTGTAGTTCCTGGCGTCCCAACCGTCGTGACTCCTGCTGTGTACTCAGAACCGCCGCCATGCGTTCCATCGCTTGTCGCACTTATTCTTATCGGATGCCCAGAATTGCTTGCATCTGATTGATCAAAGATATAAGTATTGCCCTCCATCAAAGCTAACGTTTCGTTGTCAACACTGGAACTATTAATTCGATATCTGTTGCCCCCACCAGAGCTGACTACCGTTACAGCTAAAGTAATGTTGTCTCCTTCAAGTTGGATCGTTGATCCATCCTCGAAAAGAATCTCTGGGTCAAGCGTAGAAGGAGTAGCTGCCATTTTTGCCTGATCTTCCCTCCTGAAATAAACTTCAACGTTTGTGTCGTCAGGAATGTCGCCGTCAAAATCAGACCAAATGTCAATATTTTCCGTTCGACCATCAATTAAATCGCTTAAATAAAGACCTCGGGCAGTCAGGATACGGTGCATCCTTACGCTAAACCTGGCCCCTAAATCAACAATGTTATAAAAAACATATTCGCCGCTAAGGACTTGTTCTCCAATAAAATCAAAGCTAGACAGAACGTCTACGTCTGCAATAAGGTCAAAATCACCTTTGCCGCTCAGCACCAACCCGTCATAGCTGTCGTCGTAATAAACATTGCTTGACTGTCCTGGAAACGCTCCAAAATCTGCGTCTTCTCTGAAAATCTCAAAATTAAGCCTAGGAATAGGGTCAGGCAGGTTAATAACGGCACTGATTGCATTTTTACTGCGTTGTTTCTCTGCATTCTCGAACTTGACTAAATACTCACCATTCAGCAATGGCAATATAACTGATGTCGTTCTTGCCGACACCTTCCTTAGCAAAGTGCTGTTAGGCCACGTACCTGTCCCGTCGGTTTTGCTTGAATGCCTAATTACAGCAACAAAGTTTGCAACGTTTTGACCGCTGGCTGTTGGCGACCAACGCAAAATAACCTGATCAACACCAGAGGCTTCAATAGTTACATCTTCTGGGTCGGGCGGGAGGACAATCCTTGAGACACCATCAACACCGTCACTCGTTCCACCAACACCAATTTCTCGCTGTTGCTTGCCAATTTCAGATCTTTTTCTGTCTGGCTGGGGGCCTCTTGCGGTAACTTCTGCGTATAATATTTCGCCAGGAAGTATGTTTGTATCTATATCAACAGAGGTGTTAGCAGTAAATATAATATTCCAATTACCTGCATCCCCCACTTTCCATCTAACTTCAAAATCTGCAACTGGTCCAGTTAAGCCTCTAGTCCATGAAATGGTGGCACGGTTTGTTGTGCTACTGCCGGTATCAATTTGTTGAAATGTAATGCTTACATTGCTTGCTGGATCGGGTTGCCGACCGTAAATAAATGGCGGTGGTAAATTTAAATCTGAGCTATCGCCCTCAACAAATTTGTAAATACCGTCGACATGACGAACGCCAGTAACGGAATAAACGCCACCCTCTCCTTCTGCTACTGATAGGCACCGATATTTTCTTATGACTGCTGAATCATTTGTAATTGAATACAGAGCTTCATCAGGAGGTACTTGAGTAAAAGGAGTTAGAACCGTGACCCTGTTGCCGCTAATTTGATCGCTAAAAATTGGACGGGTTTCAATCGTTCCATCCTTCATAACAACGCTTATCTTGTCATTCGCTCCAGATGGCAATACAACATTTTGATCTACGTCAACAAACTCTTTTCTTGCACCAAGAACACGGCCAGATAAACGTGTTGATAGGCGCATCTCGTCAGACACTTCAAATATCTGACCTGGCAATACGTTTAATCCCTCAAGTCCAACTGAAAAAGTAACTGTGTCATCATGCACCGCTTCTGACTGCATAATCCAACGAGCCATACGTTGCGCTTGATACTTTGAAGTGCAACCAAAAGCCACAACACTCTTTTCTTGTACCCCGTACTTTTCAATCAGGGCTTGGTCTTCAATAATTAAAAAATTAGGTTTGTAAAAATTGTCAGGATCGTTATACCTTACGCGAACTCTAGTGCTTCTGGTTTTTAACGAAGAGCCGCTGTAGGAGAAGCTTCCATTTACGACGTTGGAGTTACTAAAAACATGAATAGCTGCTAACGGTGCTGCATTTTGTTCGCCAAGATTGCCGTGATCAGCAGTAATCTGAACATTGTCTGCCTTCCAAAAAATCATTCCACGGAAGACGCTTGCCATGTCTTGCAAGACGTTATAAGCCTCGGCCTGCGAGCCAAGCACCGTATTTATTGCAAATCTTGGCTGTCTTCCGTCAGGTGTATCAATCTCCTCGTTGCAATATTTTGCAAGATCAATTAAATCAACCCAGTTAATTTTAGCCTTATCTATAAAATCACCTACTCCATAACGACTATTTGTAAGCAAGTCATAAAAACAACAAATCGGGCAAGTTGTCCAATGCAGATTGGTTGTAAGACTGCCGTCAAAAGGAATACTATTATCAAATCTGAGACTGCCGTCTCTCCGGACAGTTGCATTAGATGGAATTTGTACTTTCAAACCTTTAATGTCATACGCCCTCGCAGGCAAGGTGTTGTACTCTTCCGAGTCAATGCTTAAGTGAATAAGAGCGGTGTGAGGGTAGCTGACCTTTACTCTTTTGCCGACAATAATGCTGTTCCAAACAATAGTATCTGCTCTGCTGTTGGCCAAAGGCGTTGTCTGAGGGATGTCTTGAAGGTCTTGAGCTTTGATCTCAAAAGCGTCTTCTGCATTATCAAACTCTACCTTTCTAACGCGAATCTTATATGGGGCTTTGTTCCGCGTAAGGTTGAATGGTTTAGTTTTAAATTGATACTGGGACGTAGAAACACCTTTGATAATATTTCTCTTTTCTTGCCCCTCAACCCTGAACCATTTGTCTTCAAAAGCACCACCGTCTTCGCTGAGCGCAATATCTAGATGAATCTGAGCAAAGAACAATTGGCCCCGCGCCAGTCCTTCCATGGCGCTGCAATACAGTTTTGGAACTGTAAACACAAGCACGACAAAGTCAGCCTCGCTGTCGTTTATTGCGCGGGTTATCTGCCCCGTACCATAGTCACGCTTTACGACCTGATTTTCGGCATTAAGTTCTTCAGAATAATTACTGCCAAGCTGCTCGTTAACATCAATAATTGTCGTCTGGACATCGCTCAACATAGAGCTTTCGTCAAAACGTTTTTGGTTCTGAGTTCCCTTTCTTTCCGTAAATACAACCGTTTGGTCTACAAATTGTCTTCCTGTAATTAAAGTTTCATTCAACAAAACGCTTTTCTTGTGCTCAGCAAGCCCTTCAATCGGACCCTCGCAAATTGCGTCAATTATTTTAAGATTGGTCTTTGAGTTGAGGGCCATAATTTTTTAGATTAGGTCGTAGCCGTAGCCTTGAACTTTGAGCTTTGTTCTGTCACTGGCCTCAACATCAATGATTTCAACCGCAAGCTTAACGCGGTTTCCTTTTTCGACTCTAGGCATTTCAAGCCTATGACCAAAACTAAATTCTTGCGTTTCGTTGACTAAACCTTGTAATGTTGTGCGAGCCACTGCCACATCAGCATCCCCACCATTTTTATTGCTTCGAGTTACAGTTAATGTTATCTCGTAAGTAATAAAACCATCAATTTTTGTCGTGCCTGGCGCTCCAGCGTAATCGTACAAACCTCGAATAACTTCAAAAAGCACATCAAGTTTTTTTCTTTTACTTCTATCAGACTTGTAGTCAAGACCACCAGCTGTAATGATCTCTCCAGGTCGCAAGAATCTATCGCTGCCAGCATCGCCAAAGGTTTCTTCAACTCTTATTCTTTTGTTGTCATTACTGCTATTAACGTCTCTTACGCCTAGCTTGCTATGTAAACCGCCCAATGACTCAAACCCTCTTGTAAGTCTTTCCCCGTTGATCGTTAAAGTGTTTAATCCTGGTGTTTGCGTAGCCATTAACAGCGGATCGGAAGCATCAGAAACTTCTAAATTTGCTGCTAACAAATGGCTTCCGGTGGTCACCCGGCCATAGACAACAGGCAATGTTGCGCCTGTTCCAACTGTGTTTGCGGGCCCGGTAAACGCATAAGACTCAACACCTGAAGCGCCTCTAGTAATTCCACTTGGCCCTTCGCCTCTTACGCGAGTGCCCTGTCCTTTAATTCTGCCAGCTCCAGAATTAGGAAGCTGCGGCTGTGGCGAAAGAAGACTTGCCGTTCCAGAAAGAATTAAGCCAATTCCAAGAGTACCGCCAGCTGCAATAAGAGAAGCTCCAAAAGTTGCAGCAGCTGCAGTACCAACAGCTCCAGCACCAAACCCAACAGCGCCTCCTAATCCAAAACCTACAGCAGGATTAACCACTGCCAGCGCAACCAAGCCAACACCAAGCAAAATTTGTCCTACACCATTGCCACCAGAACCCGTAATCACAGGCACTACCAGCAAAGGCTTGCTGCCAAACGGCAATTGCAACTCGTCATACCCCATCGCCGCACCACCCTGGATCACCTTGTACCCAACGCCATTATGGTGCGCCTGAATTAGCTCAGTTTTTAAAGCTGGATAGTTGATGCAAAGAAGCTTGATTGCATCAGCAGGGGTCTGCAGGTTGTAATACTCATGCTGCTGGCCATACTTTTCGCCTAGCTCACCCGCCAACAGAACTAGCTGCATGGCGAAAAACTGCCGCAACGCTTTGCCTATAGTAACGCCCTAAAGGCTCTAAAGCACTGATGCTGTCCATTCGCTGGTGCAAAATCTTATCGTCTCCCACATAAATTGCTGCGTGCATTGGGTTCTTAGTGCCAAGCCGCATGATCAAAACATCATGCTCACGCCGCTCATCAAAAGGCACAGGCTCAAAGCCAATAGCCCGTGCATGTTTGAAAAAAATGCTGTGGGTACGCTCCAAAGACTCAGGACGCGGGAAGTCTGGCAAGTCAATTCCAAGTAACCCGTAATACTCGCGAAGCAAGGAGTAGCAATCAGTTTTGCCGTAATCCCATTGGCGGCCTAACAAGGCTCGATAGTTAACCATTGATCATCTGGCACAGAGTAAACGTACCAAGGAATCTTGGTTTGCGTGCAGGCTTTACGATCTTGCTCGCTTACAGGTGTGCCTGCTGGATGTGAATGCACCACGGCTTCAATCGTTCCAGCAAACATCGCACGGGCATAGTCAGCAGGATTGATTGCAAAATCTGTACTGGGGTCTAGCGCGATGTTGCGACAAGGGAAGTACCGTCCATTAACAACCAAACCGCAAGCCTCTTCAGGACAGACAGTCTTGGCGTGCTTTACCGCGTTAAGCCTGAAGTCTTGCCCCATAAAACCCACCGAAAGGAAGAGTATCTGCCCTGCCAAACCTTGCCTGACAACTAGACACACGTTTGCCACAAATGTCGTTAGTAACAACACCATTCACGACTATTTTGTCTGCATTCTGAATAATCGAATCATTAACTGTAAAACAAGTTCTTCCTTTGTAACCACATTCAGCGCCTCGGTATTTCCAAGGGCAAAACTCTTCAATTGTTCTCCGGGGAAGCCCAACATTAATGAGGTCAATCTTTGGCGACAATTCAAACTCAACAAATTGCGGGTTCTCCGCTGACACACGATCGATGTACCAAGTCTCAACCATCTTTGCGTTAGGGTCAGAAGTATCGTTAAAAGTTTGTGCAATTAAAGGATCATTATTCTGAGCTGTTAAGGTGTCTTCGATGTCGTTTTCTGGAGCAAATGGGACTTGCTGGTTAAAATTTACCGTATCAATAAACTTGGCGAATGTGCGTATCCTTCGAACTTTGGCCGCTAAAGGGTTGTACAAAAGTATCAACGCCGTAATTGCATTATTAACGTTGGCTACTCTTAGCGTAGGCCGAGGCAACGTTCCATTTGACGAAAACTCAAATCCATCAATTTCAACAGGTACTGCTGGATAAGCGTTGCCGTCAAATTTAATTTCTTCAGTTAATCCATTCTTGCCGGAGTGATACCTTATCGTAGAATCAATACCGTTTACTGCTGTCGTTAAAACAATTTCAAAAAGATCAATAACTGCTGTTGGAGCAAGGCGAAGTAGCTCTTCTGCTAATGGTTCAAACGCTTCCCAAGTACACGTTCCATCAACTAACGTCTGCGTAATTTTGAATGGGAAAGCAGGCTCGTCGTACTCAAACTCCGAGTAAGTATCAAGTGTGTCTGTCGTTCCAGCAACAATGCACTTAAACGCAAGCGTGTTGCCTCTGTTGGGATTGGCACGAACAACGTCGCCAAACTCGTAAGCTCTTGCAGCTTCCCATTTATGTAGGTCGTACCGATAAGCCATTAGGTTTCAAATACCTGGATAAAGGTAGCGGTAATGTTAAATAAATTCAAGTATGGCATTGTTTTTGTCCAACTTTGGCACACCCACTTATAAGTGTTTGTTTCATCTGGTGGCGACCAACTAAATGACTCGACTCCTCCCCGATCCTCTAAAAAATCTTCAATCGCATTTGTGTCTGCTGCATTCCTGTTCTGCCAAGACAAGCTCCACTCTTTTGGATCTTGATTAATTCCAAAAGTTGCACGTTGTGAATAGCCCGATCCAAATTGAATTGATCTGACATTTGGTTGAGCTGTTTTGGCTGCCCCATAATCTGGAGCAATATTAGGGAAAGTAGCCATTAGTTAAGAAGTCCTCCAGGTCTTTTTTGTTTGATCAATTCAGCCTGCACAGCTGCACCAATTGCAGAGCCAAGAGCCTTAGCATTTGGTTGATCGCCTTGCACGTTAGATCCAGAAGCATCAACGTTCACTACTACGTTACCAACACCGCCACCAGAAGATTCAACACCAAGCCTGCCATTTGCTCCACGACGCAAAGGCATGATTGCCTCTGTGCCAGCTTCACCCATCAAGCCGTAGTTGCCGACCCCTCCCTGTTTGTATTGAAACAAAGTTGGTTTTGTAACTAGACCACCCTTGGCGTAAGGAACGATTCCGTTCCTAGCTACTGCAAGACCATTCGCTGCCATAGCACCAACGCCTCCTGGGATTGTCGTGGGAGGAGTCATGCCTTTAGTTACAGCTCCTTTCGCTGCGCCAAGACCCAAGAAACTGCCTACTCCTGGAACAGCGGAAAGAGCTTGGAAAATAGCAGCCTTGGCAATCATTCGGGCCAAGTCTTGCAGTATCGACTTGGCCATATCTGCAAAACTTGCCTTGCCAGTAGTTACAAAATCAGCAAAAGCATCTCCAAAACTATTAACTGCTTGAATGCCAGCCTCACCCAGTGCAGTATTGAGATCCATTGCTGACTCGAACACCTCTTTTAAGCCATCCTTGAACTTGCCTAAAGGACTTGAAGCCTCCTCAAGAGCAGCACGTACAGCTTCAAACTGTTCAGGAAATAGCTTGGTGAGTTCGAAGGCTTGCTGTCTGATCTCTGCCTGTCTACCTTCCTCTTCTGTTATCTCTCCTGTTACTAGTTTGATTTGCGTCAAAGCAAGTGCTTTTTCTTGCTCTTTCTTGATTGCATCTTCTGCTTTCTTCCTATTCGACTCCTCTAACGCAAAAATATCATTAGCAGTTTTTACGTTGATTTTGTTAATTTCTACTCGTTGTTTTTGAGGAAGAAGTGACTTAGCCGCTTCTAACGCAATTTTTTCCTGCGCTAATATGTCCTCTTTAGTTATCTGAACACCTTTTTGCCTTAAGTTATTGGCAGCGATTAATGCGTCTGCTCTTGCTTTAGATATATCTTTCGGCCCTGTGCCACCGCCTGTGCCTGAGTCTTTTTCAGCAGTGGGGGCGCCGTAGTCAAAAGTCTCAAATTGATCAAACGTATAACGTTCTAAAGCAGCGCCTTGGTTAGGGTTAGTGTCGGTGATTTGATTCCTTCTTGTTCTTAACTGATTAACTTGTTTGTTAAGCCTGTCAACCGCTTGCTCCTCTGCCTCAAATCCACTTACCATGCTGTACTGATCGTCATCCCCGGCTCTTGCCTTGGCGGCATTAAGCTTTACAATCGCTTTGTCACGCCTTTTCTCTAGCTTTGTTAGCTCTGCATTTACCTGAGCAACACTGCCTTCTCCTAACAAGTCATTAAATCTTTTTTGTTCTTTAGAAGCATTGAAAATAGCGCCAGCAAGTAACCCAGCCCCCACTGCGAGTGCCGTAAATGGGTTGGTTAGAGCGACTGCAATTAATTGTTGCTTGATAAGAATTAATGCCGTTTTTATGCCACCAAGGCTTGAAACAATTGCAGTAATCTTTGCCGCAGCGAATACAGCGAAAGCGGTCGTTGCCGCTACAACAAGAGTGTCTAAATTTTTCGCAAGGTCAAAAAATAGCTTGGCTATTTTTGGAACATTTGTTGTTAAAAACGGAGTTATTTCCTTGATAAACACAGTGAATGCATTTTGGAACTGCGCTCCAATTGGAACCAATGCATCTCCGATTTGGGCCTGCATGTCTTGGACCGCAACAGCCAATCGCGCGCCAGCCTCTGCGTTTGATTCAGCAATCTTAGAAGCAGTACCACTGTAAGTATCTCCCAACTCAACAATAAATTTCATCAACTCATTTAATCCGACAGTTCCTGCTTTTAAGTTCTTTTGAAGCTCAGGCAAGGTCATCTTGTTTGCCTTGGCGAACAAGGTCACGGCACCTGGAAGGCGCTCGCCGAGTTGCCCAGAAAGCTCTTCTGCAGAAACCTTGCCTTTGCTGAACACCTGAACCATCGCCGTAATGGCGCCCTTCACGTCTTCCGTACTGCCACCAGTAGCTTTTATTGCTGCCGTGACATTTTTAAATGTAGTTTCAGCGTCTCTTACTGGACCGCCAGCCCCAGAAACTGCCGCTGTTAATCGAGTTATGCCTCTAACAGAATCAAGTGCAGGAACATTGAGATCTGCTGTTACTTGACGGGCTGTTTCAAGCGCAGAATTGTAATTCTCTGTGCCGCCTGCTACTCCTTCCAATGCAATCTCAAGTTTTTGCACTCGTGACGCATAATCGGCTGCGCCAGCTGTTAGCTCTCTAATTCCCTTTAGCTGAGCACCAATAGCAGCACCAGCAAACGCGCCTTGGACGCCACCAAGCGCAGCACCGCCAAGCGCACCCACTGCACCTTCTGGACCGCCAAAAATGCCGCCAGAAACAACTGCACCAGCTACCTGTGTTGCTTGACGGGCACCACCACCACCACCTTTGCGACCTTGAGCCTTAGTTAGCTGCTTTTCATATTTGCCAATGTCAGCAGTTAGCTCTTTAAACTCCTTGCTATTGATATCTGCTTCTCTTCTTAATGCTCTTAAAGCTGTAACTTGCCCTTCAATCGTGCTAATGCTTCTATTGCCTTGTTTCGCGAAATCATTTATTGATCTTTTTACTTTTTCAATAGAAGGAGCAGTCTTGCCTGTTATTACTTTCAGGTTTTTTATTGAATTTCCAATCTTGTCAATTATCTGCTGAGAGCCAGAGCCCGCCTTGAAATCAAGCTTGATGGAAAGAGTCTCAATTGCCTTTGCCATCAGAGCGTTTCCGGAGTTCCTTTAGGGCTGCCGCCTCCATTATCTGAAGACGCTCGAGCATGTCTCTACGATCCTCCACATTGTAGAGGCCAAACAAGCCTTCGGAACCTAGCAGTACCTCATATTTCAATCCGACATATCCACTCATTGAAACCTGCCACTGGGTCTGCAGTCGCAGAAACATGATGACTGCATCCCAGTTTTCTTCCCAAACCTCAAAATCCGTGGACTCCGTCGGCTCCGGTTTTGGCAGGTTTATCCCGAAAGCAGCTGCATCATCATTGGTGCTGTCCTCGACTTCTTTGCCGCCAGACGCCCAATAAATTGCAGCCTCTCTTAGTTTCCCGCTTCCGCTCCCTCGTAGGTTTTGGTGTAAGCCGCAAGAACAGCTTTCACCCAGTCAACATCGTCAGAGAACGATTCAAGCTCTTTGCTGGAAAAGGGAACTTCTTTACCTTCCTCATCCTGAATGCCTTCCCACCCAATCATCACTTTCTTCAGTAACGGCAGCCCTGACTCTTCTCCTAAAGACTCAAGCTCAGAAAGCTTTACTCGCTTAAATACAGCCGTAAACTCAAATTTGTCAAATTCGCCTGGACGGTCCTCGCTAGGTTCTGTTACTTGTACGGGCCATTTGAAGGTTTTTACCTTTTTACGTACAAAAGCCATTGGGTAAGTGCATAAGCAGAATTAGCTTACACAAAAAAAAGGAGCCTGAAAAGGCTCCCTAAGACACAACAGAAGTTCGATCAGGTGTAAACGATCTCTACCTCGTCGTTTCCAGCACTACTAGGAATTGCCGTAAATGGAATTTCTAGCATTGCAATTCCATCAAGGTCGCCATAAGACACATCAGCAATGTCGCCTCGGGCAGAGTCAACCTTGACGATGTTTCCAGCACCGGTCCCATGCGTGAACTCAATGATCCCAAGCGTGTCAGCCAATGCTGTCGCGAAGTAATCCTTGGTGGCAAGTGCGATTGCCTCAATGCTGAGGTTTCCACTCACGTTCCTGTTTGTCAAAAGCACCTCTCCAGTGCCACCAACAAGTTCTCGGTAGACGATCTCATTGCCGATATCAAGCGAATAAGTCGACAACTTGGCAGTCGTCAATCCCATCACATTGAGACCAGTAGTGTTGCCTTGCTTGAAGATCAAAGGAGTTGCTTGATCTGCGTAAGTAACACTTGGCTGTGCGCTGTCATCTGGGGGCACATAAATTCCAGTCAACGTGAAATCAAGTGTCGGGATTTCACCCACGTTGGCTGAAATAGTAAAAGTGCCTCGGGCACCAGTCACCTTGTGTCTTACGCCATCAATGTTGTAGTGGACAGTCACTGAGTCGAAACCTGTGCTGACAGGTACGTAGGTGACGCTCGTGTTAGCTGCAACCGTCTCGCTGAAGCCACACGCTTTTAGAGCTTTGCCATACCTAGGCGCAGTCCCAGCTGTGCCTGAACCTGCAAGCTCAACACTGAAGGTGCATTCAACACGAGTGTTAGCCAGCAGCTGCTCAGAAGCACCCAAGTAAGGACGAATCAAGTCACGACTAACAATGTCACTTTGCTGAGGGACAATGTTCAAATCACGAACAAGGACTGCGTCAGCTCCCGTCGGGGTCGGATCCGTCCCGTAAGTCGACTCCTCCTCGATCAGAATCAGACGTTTGCGGAGTAGCAGTGCCATCGGATTTTTCCTTTGATGGGGTTTGTGGTTGCGTGCGCCTAATCAATTTACG
>Ga0315315_10005318_pt1 | contig 11873 bp, 11 predicted proteins | sample M140m3416metaG_FD_203699 | JGI IMG/M metagenome (GOLD analysis project Ga0315315, IMG submission 203699) | Ammonia-oxidizing marine archaeal communities from Monterey Bay, California, United States - M1 40m 3416 | ecosystem: Environmental > Aquatic > Marine > Intertidal zone | place: USA...
ATTAACCATAAACTTTTTCTTTTTTACATTATGCCTATTTGCTTTGTTAAATTTAACCGGGCAAGAGACTAGACCTTCTAAATCAATAAGTTTAGGGAACTTTGAGATAAAAAACTATTCTAATAAATTTCTTGAAAGGCCAGAATCTGTTTGGTCAGTCATACGTTCAAAGAGTTCCAAAAAAGTATATTTTGGAACATACGATGGTATATTAGAGTATGATGGTAAAAATGTCAATCCCATAATATTGGAAGGAGAAATTGAAGATGAAATTGCCACTTCATTTACAAGGACACTGGTTGAAGATTCAGAAAATAATCTCTACACAGCAGGGAGAGGATTTTTTGGGAAAATTGTTAATGGTCCATATGGAAACTCAGAATATTCATCCCTCATGAAAAAAATTCCAGACTCTATTAATCCATACAATCTGGTTTTTTGGGGAGGAGTAAATAAGGGCAAAAGCATTTACTTATATACCAGAGATTTAATTTTTAGATATAATGGGAATATTTTTGATAATGTTTGGAAATTATCTGAAAGAGAAGATGGTGTTGATGCATATGGAACTATTCAAACATTAATTAAGGTTGATGATAGAATTTTTGTTAGAGTTTGGGGGATTGGTCTTTTTGAGCTTGTAAATAATGATTTTAGATTTTTAGAGAATTCAGAAATTTATTCAACCAATAGAATTGAATCAATGGTTTCATTAAACCAGAATAAAATTGCAATTTTCAGTAGTAAGCTTGGAGTAAAAATATATAATGGGAGTAAGTTTTTACCCTCAAATAATAAAGTACTTAATGATTGGGTCAAAGAAAAATTAATTTATAATACCTCTGAAACAAAAAAATTATCAGATGGTAGAATACCACTAATTTCATTTGAAGGTGGCATACTGATTGTTGACAATAAACTAAGAATAGTTGATCTGATTGATTTAGAAGATGGATTACCTTCCAATTCAATTACATCCATCCACATAGATATTAACGACGATTTATATACCACAAGTTTACTTTCAGCCTCAAAAATTAGATTAAGTAATTCAATTACAAGTTTTGGTGAATCAAATGGAATCAAGGGCTTAGTTCAGAGTATAAAAAAAATAAATGATGAAATTTATTTTAGTACAACTGAAGATGTTTTTAAAATTGAGGGGAGTAATTCCCCATTATATAATAGTAATATTATAGATTTAGAATTTAATGACATTCCCAAAAATTTCATGCAAATAGGAGATGATATTTTATCAGTAAATAATTTAAATACCCTTTTATTAAAAGGGAAAAGTAAAATTCTGTTCTCTAATGATCGTCAGCTAGAATCTCCAATTAAAAGCATGCTGTCTAATGATATGGTTATTATGTCACATCCAATTGATGGAGTAGTATTTTTTAAAATTTCGAAATCAGGATCAGTAAGGAAAATTAGAAGTAAAAAAATATTTGGTCAAGTTGGTGTTTTAGGAATAAAAGAAATCTCTGAGGGATTTCTTTTTATAGAAGCCATTAATGGGGAAGGATCATTTATTGGGAAGTATAATAAATATGGAAATATCTCTTTTACCAGATTATTAACCCCAAATAATGAAACCTTGTTTTCTAATGAAGAATATTCAAAAGATCAATTATTTAATTCTAACATAAGTAACGATGATGCAGAAATATTAGAATTAAATATATTAGAAACTGGCGCAGGAATTTTCATTTTTGATCAAAATCTTGATCTTTACAGCTTTTCAAATGAATTTAAACTTATATATACAGGACAAAACTTACTCCCTATATTCGAAAAAAACTTGTTAAATTTTGATCCTATTTCAAGATTTGCAAATATAACAGGAAGGCAAAAATTTACAACTGTTAATGAAAGGACAAAAAATAATTGGTTTTTAACTTCAAGTGGGTTACTAGAAGTTAAATTCAGTAAGGATGGTCAATTTAAAATATATTCTGAATACCCATTTGGGATTATTGATCCAAATGAACTCTCAGGAGCAATTTTAGCAGATAGTCAAGGAGATGAAAATATTTTGTGGCTTGGATCGAAAGATTCTAAAGTAATTAGCTATTTGCCTGGTCAATATTCTAAAGAAAATAAAATTGATGTAATTCCTATAATTGATGAAATAACTCTGAATGATGAATATACGTTGTTGAGTGAAATTGACTATTCTTATAATAATTCAAGAAATCTTAAAATAAAATTTAGCTTTCCTTCATTTGATAAGGTTGAGGAAAACCTTTTTAGATACAGGCTTATTGGCTTAAATGAAAACTGGAGTGATTGGGGTAAAACAATGGAAGGAGTATTTACGAATCTCTTTGAAGGAGATTATACTTTTGAAATTCAAGCATTGGATGCAAATTTTAATGAAAGTGAGATCGTAACTCATAAGTTTTCAATTAGTCCTCCTTGGTATAGATCTTACATTGCATATTTTTTATACTTAGTCATAATTGGTATTTCTGTTTGGTTATTTGGGAAAATACAGGCTAAACGTTCTCTAAGTAAAGCTGAGAATGAGAGAAGAGAAAAGGACCTAGAAGAAGCAAAACAAATTCAAGAAAGTATGCTGCCAAAAACATTTCCTCAAATCGAAGGGCTTAGTATAACAGCGGGACTTATTACTTCAACTGAAGTTGGTGGAGATTATTATGATTTTTTTGAGAGTAACGATAAAAACAATAGTATACATGTGATTTGCGGAGATGCAACTGGACACGGGACAGCGGCTGGGATGATGGTTTCAATAATAAAATCGGCCTTAAATGGACTGCCTGTTTTACCTGTAAATGAGATATTAGAGAGATTAAACAATATTGTAAAAAAAATAAACCTAGGGAGATTAAGAATGAGCCTAAACGTGGCCAAAATCAATAAAAATGAAATTGAAATAAGTGCAGCGGCAATGCCGCCAACCTATCTATTTAAAGCAAAATCAAAAATATGTGAGGAAATTATGATTGAGGGACTTCCTTTAGGCGGGCTGAAGGATGAAAAGTTCTCAATGCTCAAAAAATCTTTTCAAAAAGGAGATGTTCTTGTGATGTTGTCTGATGGGCTTCCTGAAGCATCAAATGAAAATAAAGAGATGTATGATTATGATAGAATAGTAGATATAATTAAAAAGAATCACACAAAGCATCCAGAGGATATTAAAGCAGAATTCTTTAGCAGTCTAAATTCATGGTTAAATGGAGGTATTCCTGATGATGATGTTACTTTGGTTATCGTAAAAAAAGTAGCCTAAAAATATTTTACTTGCTAATTCTAATTTGTAGAGTAAGCGGTATTATATTACTTGAGCTTGACCTAAAATTCACTTTTTTAATTTTGATTTTATAAAATTAATTAGTTGAATATGCAGAATATATTTGAGAATTTGATTGGCCAGAAAAATTATAAATACTTTTTTTCTTCTTGGATTGTTTTTTTGTATCCACTTTGCTATTTGCGAGACTACTTTTTACAGGGTTCGTATTAGTACCATAGCCGTTGTAAGTGACATTATTTTTAAGAGAATTTCTTTTTTTTTCAATTGAACTTACACTTTTATTAAAAGCCTTTCTTCTGTCTTCTAAAGTGAATGCATCATTATTTTTTTTATCAATTTTAGCGAAAGCCTCTTCTGACTTATCACTTAAACTTGAGGTAGTTTTATCAGAGCTTTCACAAGTAACGAAGAACAAAAAAAGTAACGTTAAAAGAATTGAATTATTAAACATAGTTTTTTATTTAATTCTTCTATATACTACTCCTCGTCCGGTCGCTCCCTCAACTCTAACCATACCTACATTGGCTTTGTCTATTTGAATAAATAAATCGTCATTGTAGAATTTTATCTCGTGAGTTTGGAAATTTTCTCTCTGTCCTTCCTCGTAATTTGAAATATTCCATCCTGATCCAAAAACAGTATATTCTTTTAAAGTATTATCCTCTTCGTTATAATCATAATGACCATAACCTCCAAGCCCTCCATATTCTCGTGTATCAACTTCAGAATTTCCAGTCTGATCAACTTGGTATGCAAACCTCCCATTTGTCATTACTTTAACGTCTAAAATAACATCACTAGGAACAGCCAAAGTGTCTACAGGAGTATCTTTAATATAAGCTATTTCGTAAACTCTTTTCCATGCACCATCAAGTTTTGTTTTTTTTGATGATAGAACAGGCATTCTTTCCCAATATTCCATGAATTCTCTATTAGGGCCATTCATCTGAGAATATCTATCGCCTTTATAATCTACAGTTAATGCAACATCGAAAGCAGGTACATTTAATGAATCTTTATAATTATCAACCCAAACAGCCATCATTCCGGTGCCAGCCGACATATGTTCTGTAATAGACTTCTCTGAGTTGACGGTAAACTTTCCATATCCACCTCCTCCACCTTTCCAGGGAGTATCACTTTTTACATTATCTAACCAGACCATATTACCGTCTTTGTAAACTTTTACCTGTCTGTAGTTGGTATTTTCTGAATCTTTAATCAATAGGGTGTCAACAGGAACACCATTAATAACTTGTATAGTCCCTATTCTATTCCAAAAACCTTCCATTTCAGATAATGGACTTTCATTTTTAACTACATCTTTATTTTGACTTTTTTGATTTTCTGCACATGAAAATATCAATAGAGAAATCATAATTGTAAAAACATTTTTGTGATTCATAATAAATTTTTAGTTGGTTGAATAAGCAGAAAACTGTAGGTTAACTTTAGCTTTAGGCTTTTTATTTTTAATTTCTTTTTGTTCTGTTTTAACTTTTTTATTTTTTGAAGTTGATGATCCATATCCACTATAACCAGAATTAGAACTTGATGACAAAGATTTTTTTAAAGATTCTGATTTATTAACTGATTTATTGTAGGATTCGACTCTTTCTTGTTTAGTGAAGAGTTTTTTATCTCTTTTATCGACTTTGTCAAAAGCATTAGATCTTGTGTTGCTTTCCTTTGCATCCGCTTCAGAGCAACTATTAAGGCTTATGATAATAATTAATAATAATAAATAGTTTAAACTTTTCATAGAAGACTTATTTTATTCTGCGATATATTAAACCTCTTGTTCTACCTCCTGACTGAGATTGAGTAGTTTTATCTATTTGGATAAAAGTGTCATCATCATAAAATTTCATGTCTTTGTACCATACTAAAGATCTTGGCGTTGTATCAATTAGATAGTTGCCAGAGCCATACTGGAGATATTCTCGTAATTCGTTGTTTGAATATTCAACTTCACCAAAACCTCCACCACCACCAAAGTCAGGTTTTGATGGATCTGTATCAAGTTTGGTTCTATCAACTTGATATAAAAAATAGCCATCCTTCATAATTTTCACATCAGTAATTACATCTGATGGAACTGATGTAGTATCGATTGCAACTCCATTTACATAAGTTATTTCGTATGTTCTTTTCCAAACACCATCGATTTTTGATTTTGGAAAACTTGGCATTTTTTCATAATATTCAGCCATAGCAATACCCTCTTCATTAGGTTCTTGAATTTGTATATAATTTTCGTTTGTTAAAGTATAGCCAAACTTGAATGGGATTGACGATGTATTAGATTCGTCCTTCATTTGCTTAAGATATAGGGCCATGTCTCCTGTCGCATGTGACATAAATTCTGTGATTGAATCATTCTCAATTTTGTATTTTCCATATCCACCCATTGATCCCTTCCAAGGAGAATCGGGATTCGGATTGTTCATAATCCAAAAAATATTACCGTCTAGGAAGGCTTTCATTTGAATAAAATTCTTTCCTGGTGGATCTAAGTCCCCATCAGCATAAAACAATGTATCAACAGGTTGACCATTTACGATTTGGATCATCCCTGTCCTTTTCCAAAAGCCCTCTATATTGGGTGAAGAATTGGATTCTTGTATTTCTTTTTTAGGAGTTTCTACACAGGAAGCAAAGAAAATGATGAATAATATCATTAAGTTTTTCAAAATACTCATGTTACTATGATTTAGTTTGGATTATGGTTAAATTTTCATTAAATATAAATTTTATCTAAATTAGATGCAAATAATCATAAATCATTTTTTCAAATGAAAAAAAACCCAACCGTTGAGTTAAAACTCCCAATATTAAAAGACATGGAGTTAGTTGCAACTCACACATCTGATGTCGTGTCTAAGCATATGAATCTCCCTGAAGATAAATCAGCAGAGATTTCAATGGCCTTAATAGAGGCTTGTATAAATGCTTTTGAACATTCTGAGACTAAAGAAGATATATATATCCATTTCATTATTAGCGATGAAAACCTTACAATTAAAGTAATTGATAAGGGAGTTGGATTTGATTCTTCTTCAATCAAATTACCAAACATTGATGATAAGCTTGGCACATCAGAAAGAAAAAGAGGATGGGGGTTGATGTTAATTCAAGAATTAATGGACAAAGTAGATTATGAGTCAGACAATTCAGGAACAACATTAACTATGACAAAAAATAAAGAATCAGATGAGTAAAATAATTGATAAAAACATAAAGAACGGAGTTGTTATTGTGTCAACTGAAGGCTATTTTAATAAAGATTTAGGAGAAGCTCTTAAAGAAATTACAGATCAAGAAATAAAAGAAGGACATAAAAGTTTTTTAATTAATCTTGATCAATCAAAAATTGTAAATAGTATAGGGGCTTCAATTCTTATAGAAATAATTGAAGAATTACAAACCGTTGAAGGCTCTTTAAATTTTTGTAATCTTGCTCCTATAATAGCAAAAACATTTAAGATAATGGGTCTTACTAAGTATTGTGAAACCTATGAGAATGAAGAAGCAGCCCTACAAAAGTTAGCATAAAATGAAATTTAATTTTTCCTCTTTCTCTAAATCGTATGATAAAGAGAGGCTTCCAAGGAAAAAAATTGAATTCATAATTGATTATTTAGAAAAAGAGAACTTCAAGGTTCTTTTTTTTCTAAATGAAAAAGATTATTTACCAAATTCAAAAAAAATAAATCTTTTTAAAACTGAAAATATTAATTATTCTTCACTATTTTCAAAAAACGAGTCGGTTCCATTTATAAGAATATCAAAACACTTCAAATCAAATCTTTTTCAAGAAAATCAGAATCCTCTGGTTGATATATCAGGGCATTTAATAGGGATAAAACTTAAATCTGTTTACCTAGGCGCCTTTTATTTGCAACATTCAAAATTTAAAAAAGAATATATTGAAAACTTACTCGAATACTTTAAGCACTTAATTCAGTCAAATTTTAATGAAATAGTATTAGGGGATAAATTAAAAAAACGCTCTTCTGATTTAAGAAATAAAAAATTAGAATTTGAATCCTTTTTAGATATTTCAGAATTGCTTAGCGATAATATTGAATCTGAAATACTATTCCAAAACCTTTTGGAATACCTAGTATTTACCATGAACGCTACTAAAGGAATTATTTTATCAAAAGATCCAAATTCTGGTATATATGACTTAAAGGCATCTCTTGGAATTAATGATGATCTTTCAAAAAAGATTTTAAGAGAAAATAAAGGTGTCTTAGCCTTATTAAAAAAAAGAAAAGAATCTTTAATTCAAAGCTCCAATAAAGATTTAAGCTTATTGTCATATTCAAAAAAAAATTGCGTTTTAGGACCTTTTATGAGTGGTGAAAATTTAAATGGCTGTATAATTCTTTATGATAAAGAAAGCAGAAATGGGTTTATTGATTTTAATCAATATGATTTAAGATTTTTTAATTCAATAGTTAAGAAGATTTCTCTTTCGTATGACAATATTATCCTTTTGGAGAACATTAAAAAGTCAAAAAAATTAATTGATAACATTATGTCTTCAATTTCTACTGGGATTGTGAAAATTAATTTGATGGGTGAAATTGAGTATATTAATGATTCGGCCATTGAGATTTTTAAGTTTAATAATGAAAACCTTTTAAACAACCACTATGCGATGGTATTTGAGGACAATATGAATTTGGTAGAACTAATTGAATTTGCTGAGAGTAGAAACCACATACTTTATGAAGAAAATTTAAATATTTTAAAAAAAGATAGAAATGAAACATCTATCAATTTAACCATATCACCAGTATTTGAAGAAGGCTTAAATTCAGGGTCTGTTATTTCTTTTGAGGATTTATCAGATATTAATAAAGTTAAGTCTACATTTAAAAAATATGTATCTGAAAATATTGTAGATGAATTGCTTTTAAATGAAGGCTCACTTGAACTTGGAGGTGTAGAGCAGGAGGTTTGTGTTTTATTCTCAGATATAAGAGGCTTTACATCTATGTCTGAAAAATTAGAGGCATCAAAAGTTGTAAAGTTACTCAACCAGTTTTTTGATAAAATGATTGATGTAGTATTTAAATATGGTGGAACACTTGACAAAATCATAGGCGATGAATTAATGGTCCTATATGGGGCACCGTTAAAGAAAAAAAATGATATTTTAAATGCAGTTACTACTGCAAAAGAAATGTTTACCACATTGGATAAGTTTAATAAGGAGATAGTAGCTGATGGTTTTCCAGAATTAAGAATTGGAATTGGAATTAATTATGGTAAAGTTATTTGTGGAAATATTGGATCGGAACAACAAATGAACTACACCGTGATAGGAGATACTGTAAATTTAGCCTCCAGATTGTGTTCAGCAGCGAAACCTGGTGAAATTATAATCTCAGAGAGCGTCAATAAAGAATTAATTGGAAATCATGAATTTGTTTTGAATGAAGATTTAACACTCAAAGGAAAAAAAAGACCTGTTAAAAACTGGAAATACACTCATCATATTCTATAAAGCATATATACTAATAAAGAAAAGTATAATAAAAAAAATAGACCTCAATAAGTGCTTTAGCCCTTTGTTAACATTTTCAAATTTAGTTGAAGCAATATTTGCAGTAGCGAAAACAGATTGCGTTAGATGTTTTCGATATTTTATTTCATCATTTAAAACTTCCTCAAGCGACTCATAAAAGACCTTAAAGTTTTTGTATTTTGAAATATCCCCAAAAAACAGCGGCGATTTTTCAACAGAGAAATTAAACCTTGGAAGAATACACATTACGCATCTTCTAATAGAAGCGACTATAAAAACTAGAGATATTATTAACAGAACTGAATGAACTAGACCAGAAAAGTCAGCAGAAAAAGAATAAACATTTTCTTCATCTAAAATATCTAAGGTATACCCCAGCCCAAAAATTAAACTATAAATAGAGATTACAGCTGTCGCTTTTACTTCTGCAAATTGAATTTGATCATAATTATAGTTGATTATATACCAGTAGTCTTCAATATCAATATTTTTAATTTTATTCATATTCATAAGACATTGTTCTTTATGGTTGTCATTTTAAAATTAAAAATATTAATAACATAAATTAGAAATTTTATTTAAATAATGTTTTGGAAAGTTTAGACATTATAATTTACTATTATGTTAATGAATAATAACGGGAATGCCCGATTTTAATTCTAAAGGTCAGGGCACAGGTCAGACAGGCTTTCTTCTGCTCGATAAAAATTAGTAGTGTAGCTTTCCGGATAGAAGGCGTTAGTCTCCTCATAGTTACGAATGAGTTCTCCATTTAGATCTATGTAATAAGTGAAAGTTCCTTTATGATTAACTTTAGATCCTGTTACACTATAACCAAGTCGAAGAGTATCCTGACCATTTTCTAAAATTGTGTATTGAAACTCGTTCCCATCAATGGTTTTAGGGGATTCATTAAACTCAAGGCAAACCCCGTCCTCAACAAGAATTAGCCTAAAAGGATTGGTTTTAAATACTTTATAATTGTTTCCTCTTGTCCAGACTTCATTATTAATTTTATCTAAAATATTTTTACCATTTAAACCTTCTTTTGAGCAAGATATACAAACACAAAAAATAAAAACAAGAATTTTATTCATTTAAAACTACTTCGTTTTTAATATGTCACTAAAAATTACAATTAAAGTGATAATCATCGTAATTACCACCACCACCGCAACGCCTCCTGAAGACATAACTTTATTTTAAAATTTTCCAAATATACAAAAAGGATGTTGCGACCACTATTTGTCGTGTTTTTTTATCATTATAAATCTGTTAACCTATAGCTATTTGTCATTATGATGCTATATTTAGGAAATAAATCAATTTATTTTGATAAAATTAAGAGAAGCTAAAATTGAAGATTTATCCCTTTTATTAGAATTTGAAAGGAGTTTAATTGAATACGAAAAAAAATTCACACCAAACTTAAAAAAAAGTTCATTTAGTTATTATAATTTACGGTCTTACATTGAAAATAAAGATATATCTGTAGTAGTTGCTGAAAAAAAGAATGAAGTAATAGCTTCAGGATACGCACTTGTAAAAAAAAACAAGGTCTATAAAAATCCAGATTACTATGTTTTATTAGGATTTATGTATGTTATTCCAGAGCAAAGGGGAGCTGGAGTTAACAAGATGATTATAGACTATCTTTTAAATTGGGGTAAAAGTAGGGGATACTCAGAATTTCAATTAGATGTATATGCGCCGAATGAGAGCGCAATTAGAGCATATAAAAAGGCAGGCTTCACTTTTGAAACTTTTACTATGAGAATTAATACAGGAAATTAATTTTTGCCTAATTAACTCGAATGCTTTACAGCTTTCAAAAAAATCGAACAATAATGAAAAATAATAACGAAGTAAAATTTGAAATCTCCAAAAAAATGTTTGAACTGATTAAAAAGGCTAGAAAGTCTAGCGGTGCAACTGCTGGGTTTGGTCTAATTCCTTCACAGGATCAATTCATTTTTGGACTTATATATTATTGGATTAGAAAGAATGCTCCAGAGTTAAAAGATTTTGCTGAAAAAGTACCAGAGGTTATCGAACATAAATCTCTTAAAAATTCATAAGCAATTAAATAGCTTTTTTAAATACTTGGGTTGTATACTTTTAGTCATCATTTAATGTGAAAATAAATATCTTAAATTAGTAATATGAAAAAACTTATATATATAAGTAAGTTCCTTTATATTTTATTTGTAACCCTTAGCTGTTCTCCTATAAAAGGAGATTATTTAAAACCAAATGTCATTATTATACAACCAATCGTTATTCAATCAGACATTGGTGATGAGCCTGCTAAAATGAATTTATCAGAAGAATTAGTCAATAAGGCATATTCAAAAGCTAATATTGATTTTCATTATTTGGAGCCCTTATATTATGACAATACAGAAGCCAGAGATGGGGAAATTAACTTGGATAGTATAGTTAAACTTTCAAAGAGAGATAATATTTTAAAAGGCCAAAATGACATTATAAATATGTTTTTTGTAAATGCAATAGATGGGCATCAAGGTCCTACTGGAAGAGGAATGATGAATGGGAATATTGTTTTTATTGCTTTAGGTGATGGGAATAATACCAATGCCGAAAAGCAAACAAGTATGGAGGCCTTTGTGATTGCCCATGAAGTTGGACATAATTTAGGACTTAAACACGTTGTTGATGATGATAATATAATTGACTCACTACCCAATATTCAAGGTGATGGAGAATTTAAAGACAGAATAGATCCAAAGAATAGCCTTAATTCATATCAGATTAATGAAATATTTAAAAGTCCTCTTGTTCATTCTAGAATAGACTTTCTTGATAAGGAACAGGCAAGTATCGCAATTTTAGATGAATCTTTTGAACCTTACTTTTCAAAATTACAGCGTAAAGAAATTTCAACATTTGTTCAAGAAAAGGCCCCGAGGAATATTGATTCTGCAAGAGCGTTTGCAAGAATGAAATTCTCTTCTGCGGTAATGGAATTTAGTTCTAGAGAAAAACATATTTTATCTTTTGTAGTAAAAAAAACAAATAGATGGTTAT
>Ga0315315_10005319_pt1 | contig 11871 bp, 14 predicted proteins | sample M140m3416metaG_FD_203699 | JGI IMG/M metagenome (GOLD analysis project Ga0315315, IMG submission 203699) | Ammonia-oxidizing marine archaeal communities from Monterey Bay, California, United States - M1 40m 3416 | ecosystem: Environmental > Aquatic > Marine > Intertidal zone | place: USA...
AATTACAATGTAAAGTACAATCTGTAAAACTTAACGAAATAGTTAACAAGCTCCCAAAAAATTATAAAACACATCAACTTTGCGATCGGTATGCGATTTTAATGGACGTTACTCGTCACGTATTTCACATTCACCTAACAAAACAAGTTGTTCAAAAAGAAAAAAGAAATTATGCCAATTTTGATCAGAAAAAATTTGAACTAAGATCTCGGCAGAAAATTTCAAAAGCAAATACTGTAATTTCCGAAACAACAAATGTAAATTCGCAATTCACTTCTACTTGACATCGTTCACCTGAATTACACAAAATTATTTCATGTTTTAAAAATGAAAAAAACTCACAAATGGACAACTCCATCTGGTACCGTGCATCGTGTTTTCGAAATTCACGAGAACAATGCTCGTGACGAGAGTGGACAACTTCCTGTTTTTGTTACACCTACAGAAGACGACAAGAAACAAAAAAAGAGAAATTCAATCAATTGAGGGTGTTCGTAAAACTTTTTTTGCTCACCTGCGCAGCCAATAGGCTTGACACCACTCAAAAGTAGAGGGCTAAGTACTGACCGGTTGCACCTTTGGGTTTACACTGTCTCTTTTTTCATTTGTAGATGTTTTTGCACTTGGCTCTGTGATAACGGACACGATATCCAACTGATGCTTGACCCGAATCCTTTCTGCTAGTGTGTATCGAATCCATACCTGAATCTTCAACCCATTCACCGATTTTATTTGTATAAAATACCCTCAACTTAGGCGCCATGTGTTTTAATGATATAGAACATCTCACACACGGTCGTGACATACATGTGCCGCCGTCGCTTATCCGTTTCACATAGACTTTCTGATACCTTTCTCGTTGAAGATAAGGAAGCAGACCCATTTCTGCATGTTTTCCCCAACTATTTGTAGACATCGCAATCAGCTTGTTGCCGTCAAACAGAAATGCAACATGTTTTGGATATCTGCGTAATTCATGATGGAAAAAGTCATAACTCAACATGATTTTATTCTGCCTCGTATGCATTTAATTTTTTTTTCGGCAAAAAAACGGTTTCTAAGATTGACCAAGAAGTTGAGTTTTCAAAATAACTTGGAGAACCGGGGTCGGAAGATACTATCCCATACATGCGGACATCGAGATCTTTAGAAACTGGCTGACTGGCGTCTCGGTTTCCGGTTAGAAACTGGCTGGCTAGCCAGTAAACATTCAGCCGCCTTGCCTCTTGGCCATGTATCCTTAATCGCAAACGATGGGATTCGAACCCACGCGGGCATAGCCCAAAAGATTAGCAGTCTTTCCCCTTGACCCCTCGGGCACGTTTGCTCACATTTCAAGCAAATAATTTATTTTTTGGATTTGAACGAATTTTTTTTCATTCCTCACACAAATGTGGAGAGCAGAGAATATGATGTCTCAAATATCTTTGGGTAGATCTGAGAGAAGAATATGTATGACTGTCGAAGAATACCAAAATAAAACATTTGTTGATACAGGTCAAACAGTTGACGAAGACACCTCGTCTTTCATATCAGTCGATTCGACATATTCTACAAGTCAAATATCTTCTCTTCTACAAAACGAAAATCCGATATATATCCCCATTAATGGTGTAAATCCAAAAACAAAAGAAGAAAATGAAGTTATCATGATTTGTCGATGCAATTTCAAAAAATGGACAAAAGACTTTTCCTGTTATGCTCGAACTGATCAAATATCTGAAGATGAAAGTGGCGATGCAGATGATAGTACGGATGAAGATAAATTTCATGATGCGAATGAAGAGATTAAAGCGGAAGAAATATGGGTGTATCCACGTGATGAACTTTGCAAAATGATTGCAGAAAGCAAAGGTTTACAAGTAAATATTCCTATTCCTGATAGTGTAACATTAGATAACGATAAAAAACTTGGCCTTTTACAAGCCATTAAAATAGAATGTGAAGGAAGAGAAGCTCGAAAATCACTATTAAAAGAAGAAAATGATCCCATTCAGGAACTTGTGATTCGTCTTGTTTCTAAATTTCTAAGCGATAAAATTTCAAATGCTTCTGATACGGTTTCTTATTACACGCCGAAATTTCTTAAAAGCTTGGGTAAAAATTTATTTTCAGGTACATCTGGTTTGATTGCATGGATATGGCGACATCCTTTTTGGTGTGTATATATTTCTTCTGCAACACGATGTATTCGTACAATGTTGTGTTTATGGAGTAATGGGGTTGAGTGGAATTTATTGAAAAATATTGCTTATAAAATGATTGAACGATATGCACAACCAGGAACCATTTTCATTGAGATGTGCAAATCTATGATAAATTCATTCTTTTGCATCGCTTCTGTTGCTGAGAAGGGTGTTAAGGGTCAAGTTTTATCTGCGAGTTATCAAGCTATATCTGAATGTTTCAAAGAATCAATCATTTTAGTGGGCAGAGTTGGGGAATATGTAATGGCGATAGTAGACTACATTGGGGTTCAAATAAGTAAAAAAATTGAAATCACAAATGTCTGGACATTGATGATTGAAAACATGACACCCAAAAAAATGAGTACATTTTTGGAACTAGAGAAAATTACAAGAAGAATAGATGAACCGAAGAATATTTTGGTCGAAACAGTTGTTCTTAATATCCTTCTGAAAAAACCAATGATGATTCCTAATATGGTCTCAATGTTTACTGTTGCAGTACCTGTTCCTTCAGTTATACAGTCAGTCGTTGAAATGTCAACCTCGGGTCAAAAAACAATTAAAACAATTGCAGAATATACTGAAAAGTTGGCTGAGGTATTAACAAATGCAAGACAATTTCAACAAGCTATACAAGCTTTGATTGATGCTATTTCTGAAATAGTCTCTTACATTATATGCAATATCAAGACATACTACAACTATCCAAATGATTGTTGTTCTGACACAAGTAACTTGGTAAAAGTATTAATGAATATGCAGAATCCAGGAAATCAAAGTAATAAGACATGGATGGAATGGTGGAATAATGAGGGGGCTGATAGAATTGAATTCAATACAAAAAATGATTTATACTTTGTAGGTTATCAACCATACAAAAACGAATTGAAGGCGGAACTTTGATCATGTAAAACGTTGGATATCGTATCGGCATCGAGCCGTGCGCACACTGAAAACTTTTGAAATTGTTCTTTTAGCAAAAGTGCCTGATTCTTGTCGGGATGAAAAGCCCTTCTAAAACACCGAAAGTATAGCTTCATAAACATTCGTCGCATTTGGATACGCTTGTGAAGAATGTCAAAAAAACACTTTACTGTAAATTCCTCATCGAACCGCTCCTCTGGCATCCAGATCATTGTTCGTAAAATATATGCATCGTTGTACATATCGTGTTTCCTGAGATGAACAAAGTATCCTTGATCTCCGTTTGGCATGTATGTCCGTAAATACTGATTGACAAACATCGGTTTCATGCATGTTGTCCAAATGTGGTCATACTCCGTGATAGTAAAAACCCACTCTTTGTCTTCACGTTCATCACGAGGATTCATACACAACATGCCAAAATGATCTCCAAACACCAGAAAGACATCAATTTTGGAATTACAAACATCGTTCCATGTCTGTTCTTTGTTGTTGCGACATAAATGATGTGTCATTTTGTAGCATGTGTTTTTTTCAATTTTCATCGATTTTTTTTTCACCTTTTTTTTATTGTTATAAATTAACAAAAATGAAACCATGTATACATTTCATTTTAATATTCATCGTGCTTTTTCTCCTGATTTCAGTTTGTCTTTGTACAAAATATAGTCATAAACTGGTAAGATCTCATCCAGTAAGCGCCTACGTCGTGACACCTCATGTACCCACTTTATATTTACGGCCCCAATGGGGGTTAGGAAATCGATTACGAACGATGTCGGGAGCGTTTACCGTTGCAAAAAAAATGAACGCACGCTGCTTGGTTCTATGGGATATTAATGATCACTTTCCTCAACATATTGAAGAACTTTACTCAAATATTCCGTTAACGACCACATTGCCCGATGACATCAAAACCGAAGCTGTACATAATGCATGTGAATGGAAATCAACTCTTCAAGATTTAAAACAAAAACTTCCATGTTTGATTAATTCATGTCTATTTGAAATAAGTGATACTGAAAAAGATCGTCATGAATTCTACTCATGGGCAAAACTTACACCGACCGTCTCAAATTGGGTCGATACGTATGGCAAAGAATTACGTACATCTGAACCGACGATAGGCTTACATCTGAGACAAGGCGATATCGCAGATGCTCGAGATAACCACTTCTTCGGAAAATGGACGGAAGATAAAGAAAAATTGGTAATTAAATCTGAATCCGATTTACCATGCTGTTCTGATGCTAACAGCGATCATCCACATTGCCCTTCGAATATTGAAACGATTGACAAACGCCTAAAAGCTATTGAAAATGAAACACTAACCAGTCAAACCAAAATTTGGGTAGCTACCGATCGAACAAATTGCATTCAGTATTTCAAAGAAAAACTCAAACCCGCGTCTGTGTTTTATTTGGGGTGCTTAGACGTCAATAAAAAAGATCCGACAGAACGGGACATGAGGCTTGCTCTAGTGGACATGTACATGCTTGCAAAATGTAATAGGTTTTATGGGAGCTATATAAGTTCATTTACAAAAGAGGTAGAAATAATCAACAAGGCTTTCAAGAATATGAATTGATTCCAAAAAAAAAATTGACAAGCGTGAGACCCTTGGCTGAAGATCACTGGAAACTGCTCCGTAAAATGGCAGGCACTTTTAATGAATTAGAGTAAGCTATTCATCCAGTGTTGTTGACATTCGTCTTGTAACTGCAAACCTATTTTGTATTGAAGGTTATTGCATTCTTGTTTGTATTGTTCATCCAGTTGTTTTATGGTTGTGTAAGACGTACTTGTTAATAAATCATTGATTTCCTGATTTATTTTCTGAATTTCTTGCAAATAGTCATTTGGTGTTTTGTAATGGTATGCAGATTTTACTAGTTTCATTTTAAAATTATATTCTTTACGAATTTCGTTCATGGTCTTTTCGTATTCTTCTTTTATAATATGGACATGCGTTTGCTTCTGTTGTTTCATTTTCATGTAGATTTCATTTGCCTTGTATTTAAGTCTTTGTATTTCATGATTTTTTTCTATATCGATGTCTTTGCATTTTTGTGCACACTCTCTCAATAATTTACACCATTCATTTTTCAACATTGTCAAATGTTCTTCGTGAATCTTTAATTTTTGATTGTATAGGTTGTGAAATTTATACATTTCTGGTGAGAATGTAAGAGGATCAACGTAAACCGGTGTGAACTCAAATATTTTCATAAACGCGCCAATCGCAATTTTTTTGTCGGAAGCTGATCCATACATTCCTTGTAATATGAGCGTCGCTGTTTCTGGCCACCACGATGTGATCACAAGTGTTTCTTCTTCAATGGTTTGTATGTCGTTCCACATCTCAGATATAATCCATGGGTCATTCGACTTTTCATCAAAGACTTGTAAATCACAATTATCCTCTGAACATGAATCCGAATAGACTTCTTCAAATGTCATTTAATGTTGCAACAATTTTCTTTTTCCTGTATTACGAAAAAAGGTCCATATATGTGGACCAATTTTTTATGAAACGTGAATCGTTTGATATAAAACCTATCGCTCCAAACGGAAGATTGTCAATTCTTAGTTCGAATGTGTTGTTCGCTTTGCAATCACCATAGACATCGTCGATATCTAAGCTGATATTGTTGTACTTGAAAGATGGATCAAAATCATGTAAATATTCAAGAGTAATCTGCTTGTAAATATGTAAAGCATCTTCACAATCAGCGACCTGAAAGTCATGTGAAAAATACGTAGTCGATCGTGGCTCTGGTACCGTGTTCTCGCAATAAGATTCGCTCGTTATTTGGGAATTCGAAAAATCTGTAGTTCTGATTCGCGTATCAAACATAGCGGATCTTCTGGGATCCAGACGCAAATTGTCCCATTCGCTGACGCCCGATAGAATATGAATTTCACCACTTGTGTTTGAAATATATTCACCATAGGGTTGTATACGAGTATCCGCATACATCACTTCAAACAGTATATCAGAAGACATTCCAAAAGTACGAGGTAATATTCCAGCATTTTGTAACGTCATATTGACAAATACAGTGTTCGACAAATTCCATGTCGGAAGACGGAGTCCTATTTGGCTCGACATTGTGTTACTCGAAAATGTGTAATTATCCGGACACACTCCAATGCGGATTTGTAATATGCGTGTATCATCCGTATTGGAATACAAATAGACATCATATTGATACGGATAATATGAATTGTTGTATATACCCTCTAAAATAGTAGACGGTTTTCTTTCTAATACTACACCAAAATGATTTGTACATTCTTCCATGAATTGTATTATATTACCAGGAGCCGATTGTGACGTTAAAGAATTAAACATACATGTGTTTATCAATTGCTCTCTCTCAAATGACCATACTGCGGCCGATATTATCCAAAACACACACACAAACGAAAAAACAGCAACTGTTTGTAATATCATCATTTTCTATTCGCGAAATATTTTTTGATTGACAAATCATGCTCCCTCGGGTCGAACAAGACCGATGGTTAGCCTGCAAAACTTGCACTTGACGCCACATTATAATTCAGAGTGTCCTTCCTCTTTAAGTTGTCGTTTGAGACACTCCAAAACTGACTCATCTTCCAGCGGTAACAGTGTGTATATCACATACAAGAAATGTTTGGAACAAAAATAGCACATTTCAAGGTCATCTTTGTGCAATTCTTTAATCATTGTTTCAACCTCTTCAATCGTGTTGCAAAATTCACATATTTTCAATAACCATTCCTTGAATTGTAAGAAAGCACAATGACAATTATATGAAGAAATCAATTCTAGTGTGTTTTCGTATTGTACCAAACAACATCCATCAAATGAATCTTGGTCCATCTTATCCAGTGCATTCTTTAATTGTTCGAATGTACATTTTCGAGGCGATATTATTTTACCATATTTTGTAAGTTCATCCGCATTTATCAAAGTATGTCCGCGATACCCGGCACGTAAATGCTTCTTGTGATTCGATACTTCAAACAATAAACTTATACCGTTGTCGAGATATTCCCAAACGAAAAATCCTCTAATTACTGGAAACACATTCATTTTTTTTTCGACGGGATAGAAAAAAAAATGAAATGCTGTGCTAATTTTTTCGGTGTGAAAGGATATCGCATTCATGACATGGTATTCATGTTTTTTGGAAACGCTTGTGTTCTTGAAAGAGTAACAGAAATGGGAATGGAAATGAGTACATTGATTGATGAAAATACATGTAACACAACAGATAGACTTCGATCAAAGAGAGGAAATGAGTTCGAAGATGATCCGTTGACATTTTGATATTTCCTTTGTAGTCTTGACAGTCTCATCATATACTAACAGTTAGTTTGAACCTTTCAAGTATACGAGTCATTTCATCAAGATAAGAGTTTTGGACCTAGAACTTTTCTTGTGTTCGAGATCAGAGCTTCACGAGTTGTGTCCGTTTTGAACCAGACGATCATAATCGCTGGGGAGAAGATGCTCACAACTTTTGAAGCGGAGGGGATCAGAGTTTTGTTGTTCTATCAGTACTGCGACCCGATCATAATTTTTGTACATCAGAAGACGCTCACAATCGAAGCAACTCGATTTTACGGTCTGCTTTCCAATGCTTCATTTTTATATGAAAGCAAGAAAAAAAAGATGTGCGTTGCAGCAAAACGACTTTTCCAGAATTTTTCGGGGGAAAAATATTATGAGAAACAACATGTCGCACTCCACTTCTAGGATCAACCCCTGTTGTATTATGGACAGTTATATCCGCAGGTTTGCAATAAATTATTATGTAATATAAAATGTGGAGGTCACAACAGCAAATGTTGATGCTGTCCAAGTACAGAGGTGTAGTCGATGCATTCAAAGATTACCTTAAAGACACTTATGTAGACATCCAAGAGTATCCTCAATTTACAAAACATGCAAATGAAGCATTGCGACTGCACATTGAGAAAACTGTAAGGAAGAGTGCGTTTTTAGCCGCAATTAATCATGCAAAAACATTATTGCAAGAGTACCTGAATTTATTTCCATTCACTGAAAAGTACAGAAAGTTTATCATGAATGACATTGATGTGAGTTTGGATTATTTCGTTTGGGCCAACTACGATGAAAGATTTTCTATGCCTCTTGGACCCGGTTACTACGATATTCGAGATATTAGTCACCACTTTAAAGAAGCCGAACATTTTTTGAACGAAAGTTATAATATCAATATCATTAAGCCATTGGAAGAAGAATACACTTACGATGATGTGTTTACTGTACCTCGTGAATATGTGGTTGGACACATTATAAATCAACCATACTCTTTGCAATATTTCGAAACGAAGAGTAATTTCAATGAAATGATAAAAAGGTGAAAAAAAAAATATTTTAATATGAGAAACAACATGACCGCACCCATCACCGCCGCCATGCCAGGCCTTTGGGAGTCGCCGATCAAAACTCGCGTATAAATATCGCCCGTACTGATTGTAAGGAGGAGATGGACTCAAACTCCTGCGAAATTTCGGGTAACGCTTGCGTTTGGGTAGATAGTCTTGAAAAGTGCTCCTCGAAAGTAGAACCTTGGTGCACACAGGAGCTAATCGATCTGGGTTATGCGAGGTGCGAAAATTTCCACTACTTTTGTAATGGGAATCAGGTCGTACCCAAAAAAGTTTACCCAAAACAGGACACAAGATGCGTAAATCATCCCTACGGAAAAGTTTACAGTGAGAATGAAACATGGGGATGGTGTGAAATAGAGGCACATTGTTCAACAAATATGTGATTCGACACATTATAAATCAACCATACTCTTTTGCAATATTTCGAAACGATAAAGTAAAGTGAGACAAGATACCACATCATCCCAGAAAATTTTATCACACGTTTCTTCTGTTTGCATGTTTTCACTCTACACAAGTTTCAACTTGCTTTTTTATGTCATATTCTTCACATTTTTTAAAGAGTTGTTCAATCGCATTCGAACATATTGCGTGTTTGGCCGTTGTAAATTGGGTCATGCCGGGTTTAATATCGGGTAATTGTTTATTCCAAAACTTTAAGTTTTTTGCATACAAAAGAATGAGCTCTTCCCTACTATAAAGCCTTTCTACATTCGATATACTATTCTCTCCAAACTCGGCAATATATAGTCGTTTCATACTTATCTGAGCTCGTTGCATATTTTTTTGTGAAATTGTCACACTTGTCATTTTCCTACCCAATTTATAAAAAAAATTAAGAGGACGAACGTTCATTCTATTCTTGCGAATCCAAACCGTGGAAGTGGAGTCTTTTTATTAAGCTGTTGCATTGTTTGGAGTCGTTCAGTGTTCAAGTTTATTTGCTGAGAGTTTTCCTGAATTTGTTTTGCATTTTTCAAAATTCGTTCTGGAACAGAATTGGCGAACTCGTCGTCGGAAAGAGAATTTGATTGAACGCTGGATGCTACGGTCACTTCCGGCTGAACGCTAAATGGCACACTGCTTTCTTGTTTTTGTACGAGTCGTGTGCAATGATACTTGTCATCTTTTTTGTTGTATCTGCTGTGCATACTTTGGCACACATAGACATAGTTTTCGTATTGTAAATTGAGATGATCTGCCATCATTGTGTTGTGCTCATCTACTTTGCAATTGTTGTAGTCTTTTTGTTCAAGTTGATTCATGTGGGTGATGGGGCAGTAAAATGACAAATCCTGTTGTAAAATATCATCTGAACTTTGAGATCCAACCCGAATCGGATTCACTCTTCCATAACAAGTTCCATCACTTGCACATTGTTTGAAAAAACCGGTTGACATTTTCTTAAATAAATCAAAAAAATATTGTTGCGTTGAAACAGTAGACATCTCTCACACCATGCTTACTGCGCCATGAAAGGTCGCTCCTGCTGGTTAGAAGGGTGCAGGTGCGGTGATGGGTGCAGGTGCGGTGATGCCGGTTGGCAACTTCTTAGTAGCATAAGAACTAGCAGAATAAGCAGGTGCGGTGATGCCGGTTGGCAAATTATTAGTAGCATAAGAACTAGCAGAATAAGTGGCCACCTCTTTCACCATGCTAGAAATCAAATATGTGACATCTGTAACATCATTTCCGCATACCATAACCTTAGGAGTAGCCGGTGCAGTGGCTCTTTGTGGTGGATTAAGAATATTGTCCAACATACTCGTATAGAACCCTGGAGTGTTCGGCTGCGCATTCGGATTATGTATTGTTTGCAAGTTGGGAATACTGCCACTACTATTCTCTCTCACAAATTCATCTAGGTTCTCCCAATCCAGAACATAACAATTATCCGAATTTTTCACACTGTCTTCATATCTGAAAAGAGGCAAATCTAGACCAATCGCGGGTTGGTGAACACACATTGCAGCGTAACGAGATGGTCGAGCACACAAATAGTTCTTCTTTTCGGTTTCGAAATCCGTATAGTACGGGGTTTCCTGGCCTTGTATTTGAAAGTCTTCTACTTTTACCACATCAAGAGGCATGGGTTTTTGTAACATGAAATGATAAAATATTTCGTACAATAAAAAATATTTCGTACAATAAAATGCTGCGGGAAGAAGAGGAAGAAACACCGCCACCACCGCCACCACCGCCACCACCGCCCGCTGGACCGCCACCACTATATGCTGGCATTGTGGCAATTATTATCATCCTTGTTATGCTCATGATCATACTTTTATAATGACGTAAATGAGAACATTAATACAAAAGTGTCATTATTTTTTGCGTCTACAATAAAGTCATCTTCAAGTTTAATTACAGTATAACGCTTTGAAAACATAAAGCCGTCTTCTTTGAACACATTTTGTAAAATATTGAGTTTAGCACACCATGCGTTGTGCTCTTCGGCTTGTATATTCATTTCCTGTATACTATAAAGATAATCAGATGCTTTAACAAGTTGTATGCTGTCTACACATGCGTTATCACGTTTCATAACATCCGTGATTATGTTTTTATTCAGCAATTCCATGTACTTGTCTTTGAGTGTTGCCAGAGTTGCTAATTGCATGTCAGAATAAACCCAGTGAAAATCAATCCAAATTTTGATAGATGACGACACATTTGGACCTAAAAATTTACAAACAAGTTTGTACACCTCTTCTTTATCGGGTACCCAAAGGACATCCTCGTTTGGAAAAGCGTGTTGCCCTATGAGGGGGTGTACACGTTCCCATAACGGTTCATTTGCCCAAAACCCCCAAGCATCTGCCCCCAACAATTGCCAAACATCGCCGTCAGTATCTGCCGATTTCCAGTATTTGTTTGTCAAATGTATATCTTCAGACAGTGTAGATGATATATTTTCAAACCGCTCACGTGTTTGCCCGAATCTTATCCCATCGTGTGGATTGTGAAGGAAGTGTTCGATTGATTGTTGTGGAATGCCGAGAATACTTCCCAATCGACTGATAGTTGTGTTTGTTTCTTTTTGTAATCCCTCAACAAAACTTTTAGTAAGCAACATTATATTTTCATACGCATTGCTATCTAGTGTTATGCTGTGCCTTTCCACTAAGAGCTTTATATTTTCCTTTACAATTTGTAATGATACTTCCCAATCGACTGAGAGTTCATTGCTGAAATTCCTATCTTTATTGTGATCTACATGTCCCCATGGAAAAGCCGACATCCACCAGTATGGAAAGTTGACAAATAGAAAACACAAATCATCGTTTGTTGCATTTTCAATAAATTTGTTCAGGATATGAATATCCTTGTCCAAAGGATAATCAAAAAC
>Ga0315315_10005323_pt1 | contig 11866 bp, 8 predicted proteins | sample M140m3416metaG_FD_203699 | JGI IMG/M metagenome (GOLD analysis project Ga0315315, IMG submission 203699) | Ammonia-oxidizing marine archaeal communities from Monterey Bay, California, United States - M1 40m 3416 | ecosystem: Environmental > Aquatic > Marine > Intertidal zone | place: USA...
TCTCGAGCCGGTAAGCAGCGTTCTCGAGCGTCAGGCTGTGATCGATTCACGGCGATCTGCTCCCCCTCACTAAAATACAGTACGGAAATTTAGGCTGGGACCTTGGATGGGAAACAGGGGCGGCTTTGTCCTTGGAGATGATTGTGGCTCAAGCTGGGTTCCCCTGCGCCTGCTCGATACGTCTGCTCGGAAAGCTAGGTGTGTTTGGGGTACAGGGCAGAATAGGAAGAAAGCGTTCCGCCAAGTCGGTGATCACTGGCCGACATGCCTACTAGCCGTCTAACGCCATTCGCTGCACCAATCCTTCGTCTGGACACCACTTCGAATTCGCCACTCACGTAACTCGTTCAGCATCTCGTTCTTGATGTTCTCGCTCGCAGGATCGTCCCACAGGTTGTTCACTTCGTTGGGATCAGCCATCAGGTCGAACAGTTGACCGTCGGGCTCGTCTAAAAAGTGGACCAGTTTGTGCGTCTTGCTGCGTACCATCGTCATGAATTCGCACCCCGTCAGCACAGCGTCTTTTACCTGCTCACAGTAAACATAATCTCTGCCCGCAAAATCATCGGTCGTCTTCGGGTCCAGAGCAGGATTCAGTGATTGTGCTTCCCAGTCATCCGGTGGTGTGATGCCAGCCCACTCAAGGATGGTGGGCCCCAGATCCATCTGTTGAACCATCGATGAGATCGCGCGGGGATCACCAAATTTTCCCGGCGCCCAGACGATCATCGGCACCCGAGTGATCTGTTCATACATCGTCCACTTTTGGCTATGACCGTGGTCGGTCAGGCAGTCACCATGGTCACTGGTGAAGATCAAAATTGAGTTGTCCAAATAACCTTTGCGTTCCAAGGCATCAACAATCTCACCGACCTTCTCGTCGATCATGGTGACATTTGCCAAATAATAAGCACGCTGCCGATGTCGTTGCTCATGGCTTGGATTCAAATCCATGATGACTGAGTCATGATCAATCTCCTGGTTGTGAACACGCAGTTCCTTCAACGCCGGCGGTTGGTTTGCCAGTTCCTGTTCTGTTACTTCCAACATTGGGAGTTCTTTCTGCAGATATGGCTCCGCGTAGCGTTGGATCGGATCATAGGGTGGATGGGGCCCCGGAAAACCGATCTGCAAAAACAATGGCTTCATCTTGGGCTTGTTGTCGATCCACCATGTCGCCATGTCGCCCACGAATACATCGGGATGTGTGTCCTCGGGAAGTTCCCATTCAAAAGCTCCCAAGGCAGCATCGTAATCGGATCGCTTGCGGTATTGTTCTCGCTGCTGTTTGACCAAACCCCGATAACGCAACGCACGGTCCCATTCATCAAAGTAGTAACGACCTTCTAGGTAACGGTCTTTGTTCTCAACCACAAAGCGTTCGTGGAACCCCAATTCAGTTTGAAATGGCCACGAATGCATCTTGCCAATGTTGGTGCAGTAGTAGCCCGAATCGTTCAGATGCTGAATCCAACTTCGACGCCACGAGTCGGCATTCTTCAGAATCCCCGTGGTATGGGGATAGTATCCCTTGAACAGACTGGCGCGGGCTGCCGCACAGGATGCTGCCGTCACATGGCATTGTTCGAACGAAATCCCCTCGCGGACCAAACGATCTAAGTTGGGCGTGTCCATGTGGTCGTAGCCCAGACCTGCAATCGTATCGTACCGCTGTTGGTCCGTGATGATGAAGATGATGTTGGGGCGATCATCGTTGGGGATGGGGTGGTGGACGAACATGAGTTGTTATCTACCTTTCGGGCGTGCGTGGTGTAGTAAATGCGCCGGTGCTGGTTCTGCACTGATAACTTAAAGCGTCAAGGCTAATCCAAACAGCAGACTGGCTGACCTGAAAAATAACGCTCGTGCATCAAACGTGCATTAAATAGCAACGCTCCGGGGGCGTTGAGCACCTGAAGTGACAATCAAAAAAAACGGTAGGGCTGTCGTCGAAGACCGCCAAGGGGCATCCAATGGTGCTTCCGCTGCCTCTGGAAATGGTGACGGGCGAGTGAAACGGCTGCCTGGCGAATCCAGAAGCAACAGTAGCAGTGCTGAGTTGCCCATGCGTCCGTGGTAAATGGGTAAGTGGTGGTGCTATTCACCGATGCGGGATAACATAAGTCTCCCAAGTGACGCCACTTCATAGCCCGAGGTGGCAGAATAAGAATGGATCACGCAAACAATACGTCATGACAGATTTCTTTGACTCCCGATATCCTTCGATCGAGCACCTTCGTCAACGAGCCAGAAAGCGAATGCCCCGCTTCGCTTTTGAATATTTGGAGGGTGGTTGTTTTTCCGAAGTCAATCTGCGACGCAATACCGATGATATCCGCCAGATTCAACTTCGACCCTATTACTTGCGTGACTACGCAGGGTCAAATCTGGACACGGAGTTATTCGGGCAAACCCGTAGTGCGCCGTTCGGTATTGCGCCGATTGGGTTGCAAGGAATGATGTGGCCCAAAGCGACTGAGTATCTGGCACAGGCTGCCTTCGCTGAAAACGTGCCATTCATCTTAAGTACGGTCGCGACTGCCAGCATTGAAACCGTTTCTGAAATCACCGAAGGGAATTTCTGGTTCCAACTTTACCATCCGGTGGAAGATGAACTGAGGGATAAGCTGCTCGACCGCGCCTCTTCGGCAGGATGCCAGGTGCTGGTTATTTTGGCTGATACGCCCACCTTCGCTTGGCGGCCCAAAGAGATCCGCAACGGGCTTTCGATCCCGCCCAAAATGACTTTGCGAAATATCGCCCAGATGACAACTCGACCTGCGTGGGCATTGGGGCAGTTGGCAGCAGGCGTGCCGGAGTTCAAAACCATGAAGCCTTACATTCCCAAGGGGCTCAACATGAAGCATCTCGGACTCTTCATGAATAAAACGTTCTCGGGTAGACTTAATGAGAACAAAATCAAAGCAATTAGGGAACGATGGAAAGGTAAACTGGTCGTCAAGGGAATTGTGAATGAAGAAGATGCTGAGAAAGCGATTGGTCTGGGAGTAGATGGAATCATCGCGTCCAATCACGGCGGACGGCAATTGGATAACGGTCAGTCGACAATCCAGCCGATGACGCAATTGGCAAAAAAGTTCGGAGACCAGACAACGGTGATGATTGACAGCGGATTGAGGTCAGGACCGGACATCGCCAATGCGTTGGCGAGCGGGGCCAAATTCTGTTTCATGGGGCGTTCATTCATGTACGGTGTCGGTGCCCTGGGCAAGAAGGGAGGGCATCACACGATCTCGATGCTTAAACGGCAGGTTCAACAGGTGATGGAACAACTGGCCTGTGAGCGAACGCATGATTTCCCAAAACACTTGATCAAGTGAAGCGGCTTAGTGAGCGAGCGGAACCGCAGCCGCCAAGGCAGCGGGGCGTGTCTGGGACCATCAGCAAGTGGGGAAAATCACCCGCGAGGTGTTGTGCAGCGGTTTGCCGGAAACTTGGTCAACACGGCACACCAGTGGTGTGCCATGTGAGATAAACGGCTGCTCACCGAGTACCGTTCTTATCGAGCTTTTGGCGCGACGAGGAGGGCTCGCCCATTTCGTGCCAGTATTCGACCCCTTGGTCACTGGGATGCCAGCACAAACAGACCGCTCTGCGATTGATCACAGCCGGAAAGTCGACCGAACCGTCGAACGGCATATGAGGTTCCAGCCCCAACGCGTTCAATTCTCGAACGCAGGCGGCAAGTCGTTGCTCTTCGTCCTGCATTGATCCGCGGATGTCGACCAGCTCCTCCTGATAGTCGGGCTGGTCGGTTGTGCCTTGAAGTTGGTCAATCACGCTCAGCCGCTCGCGTTGCCGCTCCACGGTTTCGTGTAGCTTCTCCATGTCGGCCATGATGCGTTTGACCAGAGGCAAAGTGGCAGTCGCAGTGTCCACCGTGAATGGCTCGCCAACTTTCGAAGGCGAGTGTTCGTCGGAGTTCTGGAGAGCGCGGACCATGATGATTCAGTGGGCTCAGGGGCGGTGTTGGAGAAGGTTCTGTTGACTGGGAAATGGACGGGACGGTTTTCGATATACAGGTACAAGTCGTTTTGATTAGATTTTAACTAATCGATGCTCTGCTACTGAAAGCAATCCTGTTCCGAATGCTGCACTGTGAGGCATTGGCAACCTCGGTGACGTTCTGGCAACCTCAGAAACTGTCGCAACCGGTGACTCTTTTTCAAACGTCACCGCTGCTGTAACAGGACAACCCTACGTAAGTAGGACGTTGGCCGCAGCCAAACGGTTCTGCCATTCAAGCGTTAGCGGGAGTGATTCCGGCATGTCGCATCGCGTTACGCAGATTTTGGCTGCAAGGGGATGATACGCCGAGGAGAAGGAGCGGCAAGGTGGCGCGATTCCGAAAAAGCAGTGACAAGTGTCCAGTGGTAGGCCGGAGGCAGTTTGAGACTTGGCCCCTCTGCGGAAGGGGCGTCATTTCCCACTAGGAGTGGGCCAAAAAATGGCAACTAAACCAAATGCTTGCAAAAAGCGATAGTTTTTGGAGTAGGGACGCCCATTATGCTGGTTCAAAGGTCAGAAATCGGTGCTTGTCAAGTCGTATTTCCTTGACGCGCACTTTTTTTGGCATAGAGTTGAGGGTGGAAGGAAGAGCGAGTGCGTAATGGAAATGTCTCGCGAAAGCAACCGGCCTACGTGGCGGTGATTCCAGGACCAGAAGAACAGTACGGTTCCTGCCACACTACGACACTGTAGGCACACGCAAAATCGAAATGAATCGGGCCGGTTAGAAAGGACTGGAGAATGTTAGTTTTATCAAGAAAGAAAAACGAAAGTATCGTCATCAACAACGACATCAAGATTGTCGTGGTTGAGATCCGCGGTGATAAGGTCCGGCTTGGCGTCGAGGCGCCGCGGGAGGTGCCTGTACACCGTCGAGAGGTTTACGACGCCATTCAGCGAAGTTTGGAGTCTGGTGACGCTCCGGTCGAGTCCTCGGCTGATTGAATCGGGCCGATGGTGAGTGCATCAACGGCAGCGATTGGCATTCAGCGGGACTGCCCAACGGAGCGGTCGGTGAGACTGTCTGATCGCCTAGACAGTTTGACCGGTGTTGACCTTCTCCGTTGATGGGCATTGACCACATTTGCCAGCCCCCGAAACTCTGATTTGCGAGTGTTGCATCACCGCAAATTGACGACGAAATGGGGGCTCTTTTTTTGCCATTGGGTTTGCCACCGAGTTTTGTCACGCATTGACGGGTTCAAACATTTTTAGATGTTTTCATTGAACCCTTGACGAGTTCGGCATCTCTTAGGTAAAACCCCCACTCACCAGTGAGGTTTACTCAAATTTTGAGTCCGCATTGTCGAATACAAGTTAGACGGCCCCTTCGTCTAGCGGTCTAGGACACCGCCCTTTCACGGCGGTAACACGGGTTCGAGTCCCGTAGGGGTCACTTCGAAAGCCAGCGTTCAACGCTGGCTTTTTTCGTTTGAACAGGTGATGTGCTGCGTTTTACGGTGTTTCAGCGGTTTCTTGCTTTAGTGGGGTGAGATCAAACGAGTACAGAATAGCAGTCAGTTGTTCGCTGAGAGGTACACATCGAGGTACACAAAAAAGCAAAGAGGCAACGCGATGGCAATTCAAGCTCTGAAAGATCGCAGCGGATTTCAGCTTCGTATCAACTACAAGCAACAGCGGTTGGTTATCTACTTGGGGAAAGCCACCAAGAAGCAAGCGATTCAATTCGAGCGTAACTTGCAGAGGCTGTTCATTGGCAAAGCAGCAGGTGTGACCATGGAGCCGGATCTGGCTTTATGGCTCGCTGGCTTGTCGGATCCTCTCCACGACAAGATCGCTCAAAAAGGATTTGTCGCTCCACGTGATCCCAAGGTGTATGAGATCACTTGGCTTGATGCGGTGTCCCGATTCAACAAGGAGTTCTCGGGTAAGCGTTCGATGGCACTTCAACCTGCCCAATGCCAGCGCGACTTCAACGCATTTCTGCGGCTTCAGGGGCGGTCAATCCAAGTTCCTTGCGAGCCTGATTCTGCCAATCGCGGTGCTTCTTTTTATATTCCTGAATGGCTTGGTACTCATCGGTGTCGATCTTGCCGTCGCGGTTCTTGTCGATGAATGGGAAGATCCACTTCACCGTCGGTTTATCGCGGTCCCATTCCTCCTGGGAATCCCACGCCCTCTTTCGAGATGGGGTAGTTTTTAGCGCAGGTTTTTTTGGGGGCTCAGCCGCCAATCTCTTGAAGACTTCCAAACCGGATTCGCCATGCTCGTTGGTCTTTGGATAGGAACCGTCTGTGTAGGACTTGATCTGCACGTCGAAGACCTCGTATTCGGCTGCGCTGATCTCGCCGTCGTGATCCCAGTCGATAAACGGGAAGAGTGCCGTGAAAGCAGGTCTGTCTTTTTCCCACGTCTGACGGGAAGGCCATTCTTTTTGTGAAGCCAGGCCATGTGCTTTCGGATAGGTGCGCGATTGTGACCGGAACATCTGGTCCGCCAATTCTTCCTTCCAACTCAAACCGTCATCGCCATCACGATTGGCTCGTTTCCAATCTGGATGCGGAAACTCACGGTACTGCCAAAGCTTGTCGTGATTCATATCGAGAGCGGCCCACATCTCCCGCGACTTAGCCAGCTTCTCTTCGCTGAAGGCGGCCTCCATTTGCACAATGTGCGGGTCCGCGTTGGGCTTCGTCTTCGTGACGCCTTTTGATTTCTTCCGCGAGCCCTTCTTCGACCGAAGGTCTTCCCGAGTTTGTCCTTTTTGGTTTGTCGTCGGGAAGGATGGATCGTTGTAAGCGTTCAACTGTTCCTCGAAGGCCTTGTATTCCGCCGAAGTGATCTTTCCATCACGATCCCAATCGACGAAGTGGAAGATCTGTTCAAAACCGGGGTGAGCAACGCCCCAGGCATAAATCGACGGCCATTGCTTTTGCGAGTCGTTGCCATGCTTCGCGAGAAAGTCTCCCTCCTCAGCCAACTTCTTGAGAACACGATCCGACACTTCCTCGGCCCAGTCGACGACGTCGTCACCGTTGCGATTGGCACGCTCCCACTCAGGATGCGGTAATTCCTCGTAGTGCAGTTTGCCGTCTTTGTTCGTGTCTGTTTTCCACCACTCGATTCGGGCTGTGTCCATGCTCTGGGTGTCCAGGGCAGCTTCGAGTTTTTCAATGCCGATCCACCTGCGCACGGCCTCTGCCTGACGCCCTTCTTCGGTCAGCAGATGCTTGAAATCGGAAAGGAATTCGCGCCTCACCATGAACATCAATCCGTAGTTTCCGCCTGCATTGACAAGTGTGCCACGTGCAGTTCGGCCATCACCCGCCATGACGGCTGTAAAAGTGGCCCACGTTGGACCATTCACTCGCTGCCGCTCAATTACGACCATGTTGTGTCGTGCCTTCTTGAACTGGCCGACGAAATCGCTCACATGCGTCTGCCGTGTACCGATCGGGCGAATGGTCGCGGGTGGATCGAAGGGGTTCTTGAGCTGTCCGCCCTCTCCAACGAGTTCATCCCCGTCTTGCTTGATTCTTATTTCCATGATGCCGCGGCCCAACTGTCCATTCAGCCTCATCGTCGTGAAGCATATCCACGTTCCGGAAAAATGGTCTGCCAACTCGTTGTCAGTCATCTTGGCCGGAACCGTCTGGAGCGTCTGAATGCGGTTCTCCAGGTTCATGACGCTCATGATCGCCATTTCGGTTTCCGGGGAGAGAGGTTGCTCCGAATCGATTGAGTCGGGCTCTATTTCCGGAGATTCCTGGGCAATGGCGGCGAGGGAAAACGCTCCGGCCAGCAGGCAGGTAATCATTGTGAGTTTTTGATAGGTTGATTTCATGCGTTGATCTCGTGGCATCTTATTTCCAATAGATGAACGGCGTGTTTGAGCTGACACTTCAATCTCTTCTCCCGCGCCTGGTTTATTGTTTACCTAGCAAATTGCTGAACTTCATCCGGACCAGGGTTGGCATAGGCTGGGTCCTTGGCGCGGATATAGATTTCGCCTCCATCAAGCACGTTGACCTCCAGCGGGACAATGGTGGTACCGCGTTGATTGATGGTCTGTGCCGTTGCGCTCAGGTCACGTGTCTCAATGCCGTTGCGCTCAACGGGTGGAATGTTTCCGTTGTAGAAGGCGGTGCACCACCAGCGTCCCTGCTTGTCCTGAAACGGCGTGCCATGGCCCAGGAAACGCCCGATAAACTTACGTTCGTCGTAGGGGCCAGTAATTTTATCCGCCGTGCAATAATAAAGATTGTAGGAGCCCTTGCGGCCCGTATCCGTGGACCAGGCGGTACCGATATGGACATATTTATCGCCGATCTTCCGCATGGTGGCACCTTCATGGCCGATCACTGAAAGGGTTTCGCCTGCGGGCGTCGTGCGACTGCCGGCCGGATCAATCTGAACCGGTTCAGCCGTGGTCCTACTGAAATCTGCACTCAACGGAACGACCTGCGTGTTCCCATAAAGGAGGTACCAGGTTCCATCATCCTTAAATAGCGAAGGATCGTGCCGATGCCCGATTTTAGCGCCTATCGGATGCGTCCACGGCCCCTTCAGATCAGTACCTTCAGTTAATGCGAGATTGGCACCTCGAACCGGCGACGGACTGGTATGCGTCAATGCCCAGCGGTCGCCCAGCCAATGCACTTCCGGCGCCCAGAGGAACCATAGTTTTTCCGGCACGTCCTCAAAATGTTTAGAACGTTTCTCAAACCAGATCCCCTCCTTCAAGGTGAACGGCGTGCCGAGCGACTCCCAATCAATAAGATCCGTACTCCGCCATATCTGTGCTTTCCACCCAACGATCGATTCGTTACCCAGTCCGGTGTTGTAGGGATCGGACTGCTCGCGCGAATCTCCCGGATTCGGGGTGGTTCCTGTCAGGTAATAATAATCATCCGGCCCAAGGATAATGTACGGGTCACGTATCCAGCCTTCCTTAATAAAGAGCGCCTTATCATGCGAAGCCAGACCCGCTTCAACTTCACTGCGCGGCATCACTTTCGCCACAGCCGGAGGCGTTCCGCCCGCATCGATGCGCGTGAAAAGAATCGTTCCATTGTAAGGATTGGGAATTTCGTAGGACCCGGCATTACTGCGGGCATCATAACCGACCGACAAGCCGAGTTTCGGCTGGGCGCGCAACAGTCCCGGAGATGTTGCGGACACCTTAGGCTCTCCATTCACAGAAAGACTCATTTCATTTTCGCCAAGTTCCGCGACAACGCGCATTTTCCCCTTCACCGGCTCCGGCCAGGCGACCCGGAAGATTTCTTTTTTCCGGGTTACTTCAAAAACCGGAATCCCCTGTTCCACATGCAACGAGTAGCCGGTTGCATCGCCGCCGTGTGCCAGCAGCACCCCATCGGCAACCGCATTTCTTTGTGTCGCTTCCACTACGATGCGCAAGGGACAATTCTTAACCTCGGGCGCGGTGTGCGTATCCTCGAAGATCGATGGCAGTGCCTTTGTAGTAGGTTCTTCGGCGAACACACCTGTTCCGCAGAAAACGTTTAATAGAAGCCATCCGGCGATCGCGTTTATCGAATCGTATCTTTGCATGTCAGTTCCATTTTCGAGTTAATTCCCCTTAAAGTTGGGTCGCCAGCATCTTGAGGCCAATCTGAATTCCATTTCATGATCACAACCGTTGCTATGATCCATAGACTGATTTGTGTGTTCCAGCTCGAGTCAGGATCTGTTCTTTTTCTTTTTCTTGTCCTTCGGTTTCTTCACCTTAACCAACGCGGGATCGGTGGCTGGATCGTAGTCCTTGTTCAGTTCGGGAATCTGGGCATTGATCTCTTTCAAGTGCGAGTGCAGTAGGCCTTCAAGCTCCTTGGCCTTTTCGGGCATGGCCTGGCTTAGATCCTTTGTTTCCGCGAGGTCGGTTTTGAGGTTGTACAGCTCTGATTTTCCGGTTTCCCAAAAATAGTGGAGCTTGTAGCTGTCGAGCAGGACGGTGCTGTCGGGGACGCTCTTCTTTTGGTGCTGGTAATGCGGCCAGTGAAATACGAGCTGCGGGCGGGAGCGTTTGACCGAAGCGGCCTTTGTTTCCCAGACCGGCTGGAGGCTGCCACCCTCCACTTGTTCCGGCAGATCGGCTATGCCAAGGATGTCGCAGATAGTCGGATAGATGTCGTAGCCAACAACGGGGGCACGGCTGACTGTTCCGGATTTGATTCCGGGACCGGTGATAATGAATGGAACACGGACGCCCGCTTCCCAGACGGTCGCCTTGTTGCCGCGCAACGGGCCGTTGATATTGCCCGGCTCCTCCAACGGAAAGGTTCCGTTATCGGCGGTGTAGAAGATATAAGTGTTGTCACCGATTCCCAGCTCATTAACCTTGGCGAGCAGCTGCCCGATACCATCATCCAAATCCTCGATCATCGCCCCGAACTCCGTGTTTTGGTGACGCGTTCCTGATGGGCGTTTATCCAACCGCTGTCTTGTTTCCGGGCGGGACTGCAGTCCCAGGTGGGTGGCATAGTGCGATACTTGGAGATAGAAGGGTTGCTTGTCTTTGGCTTGCGCTGCCATCCAATCGTTCGCCCGCCTGGTTATGCTGAAGATCCGCTTCGGATCATTGGGCAAGTTATCCCCGACACTTCCCTCCCGGTTGCCAGTCGGCCCATCGCCCGCATCGAAACCGTGCCCTTCCGGCCCGACCTTGCCAAGGTGCCACTTGCCGAAGTGCGCTGCCTTGTACGTCGGGTGGTGCTTCTTGATGATTTCCGGCAGCGTAAGTTCCCCTGCCGGCAGGGCATTAATGTGCTGGGGCGGGATTATCTTGTTGCCCACATACAACCCGCCGCCGTTACGTCCGCAAATGTCGGTAAAGTGCAGTGCGGCGGGGCTGCGCCCGGTCAATAGCGCGGCGCGCGACGGCGAGCAGTTGGGGTGGCCGGAATAGGCCTGCGTGAAACGCAGCCCCTGACTCGCCAGCTTTTCCAGGTTCGGAGTTTTGAAAAAGTCGCTCTTCGATTCCGGCACCGCTGGATCGACCGTGATTGAGGTTGTCCCCCAGCCTTGATCATCCGTCAGAATAACAATGATGTTGGGTTTGTTCTTCGGAGTGACTTCTTCCGGCACCTTCGTTGGGTTGGCGGTATTGCTTGGGGAAATATTTACTCCCCACTGCGTCATCATCGATGCAGCCACCGGCTTCCAATCCGCCGCAAACGATGTTTGCGACAGCGCGAACACTCCCGCCAAAAAACTACCGATAAAGAGCTTCCCATTCATATAAATTTCTATCCCTTTTCTTTTAGTTGTTTACTTTGCCAATTGCTTTTGCGTTGGGCGTAGTGAGCTTGATCAGTCGCTTCCTAGACAATGAAAAGACGTCAGTTGCGCTGCTTCACACTGCCTTTGTTGAGACTATAACGCAGGGACTTGTGCCAGTCCGGGTGTTCCTTCTTGTAGGTTTGCCATGCCTTGTACTCAGCCCGAACGAGTTGTCCGTTTTTGTCTTTGTCGATATGGACAAAGAGCCATTTCCATGTGGGTCTCGCCGAATCCCACTCGGACTTCGATGCTATCCCATCCCCGTCCTTGTCGGCGCTGGCGAAGAATTCCTTCACCACATCGTCAGGCGCGAACGTTCTGGGTTTGCCGCGTTTCTTTTCATAGGCCATCGGACCTACGGGATGCTCAAGTGGAATGCCTAACTTCAGCAAGCGAGCCTGCAGCGATTTGACGTCGATCGCCTGCACCGATTTCCCTGACTTGCCGGCCATCGCCGCAGCGATTCCGGTCGCCTCGCCCAGGTGCATCCATGTGGGTTCCAACCGGATGGTGCAGAAGGCGACGTGACTGGCAGAGGCACATACCGGTACCAACAAATTGGTACACTCGCCAG
>Ga0315315_10005326_pt1 | contig 11859 bp, 14 predicted proteins | sample M140m3416metaG_FD_203699 | JGI IMG/M metagenome (GOLD analysis project Ga0315315, IMG submission 203699) | Ammonia-oxidizing marine archaeal communities from Monterey Bay, California, United States - M1 40m 3416 | ecosystem: Environmental > Aquatic > Marine > Intertidal zone | place: USA...
TGGAAATTAATTCACAATCATTTCTCATATTTTTCATTTTTCGCTTATTAAATGCTGGTGCTGTAATTTCCCCAAGCTTATGTAAGCCTCCTAATAAAATAGGTTTGTAATTAAATTTAACTTTACTAGCTTTAATAAACTTAATTTTTTGATGAGCAATATATGAATAAGGACTAATAAAATCGAAATAGAAATCGATTGTCTTAATCATAAAGTCTAATACTTTTTGCAAAGAAAATTCTAATTAACCAATAAAAGAAGATTCCCAAAGGACCGATTAAATAAGTTATTATTAGAGGAATCCCAACTAGAATTTTGTTAATTGAGAACTTTTGAGAATCTTTAACAATCCATCCACCAATAAATAAATTAATTGAAACAAAATGTATCCAGAACATCATAAGGAATAGATCATTTAAAAACAGTGTTGAGAGGTTTGAAAAATTTAAATATAATTCGAAATTGGCTGAAAAATCATAAGAATTTAAATAAGATTTATAAAGCAGAAAAATATAAGCCCCACTTAATAAAAAAATTGGAAAAATTGATGTCGCAAAATATCTACACAAATTTGATTGAGGAAAAAAAATTAATACTATCCAAAATGGCAACACACCAAAATTCACCCAAAAGTAGAGAATTTCAATTGTGAAGTAAGTATAAATTTGTTCGATCATATCAATTTATATTATATTAAATCTTACAATGATTCCTATAAGAAATAAGAAAAAAACTTTGCAAGTAACTGTTGATGAAATGAGAAATTTTGCACTGAGTTATGTTGAAAAGTATGCACCATCAAAACAACAGTTGAGAACTTATTTACTGAAAAAATATCTAAAATTCTCTCACCCAAATGTCAAAAAACAGGATGTTACAAGTTTAATAGATATAGTGCTATCTGATTTGGAAAAAAGTAAGTTTATAAATGATAAATTCTACTCTGAAAGCAAAGCTAAAAGCATGATTCAAAGAGGGAATTCAATTAATAAAATCAGAAATTATTTAATTGGAAAAGGAATTAATGATCAATTTGTAAAAGATACTGTAAATAAAATCCAAGAGGATAATTCAGATCAAGATTTTTTTTCTGCTATAAAAATATGTAAAAAAAAAAGAATAGGACCTGCCCGAACAGATGATAATCGACCATTATTCTATAAAAAAGATATATCATTATTGGCTAGAAATGGATTTGATTTTGAAACTTCTAAAAAAGTTATGGAATTGGAAAAAGATGATTATATCAAAATAATTAAATTACTTTAATTTTTTTTTTTTTCTTCCTCAATTAAACTCTTAATTTTATTTCTGATATAATTTTTAACAAATACAAATACCAATAATCCAAAAATCGATACTGATACGATTATAATTAATATTATTCTTATTTGCTCATCCATTAATTATATTCTTGCTTTTTAATATTAAACTTGGATTTTTAAAATCTTTTTTTCCATATATTATTTCTTTTCCATCAAAATCTGTAACAGACCCTCCAGCATGTTTTAAAATAGAATGACCAGCTGCTATATCCCATTCGCAAGCTCTGGGTTCTGCTACATATCCATCAAATTCTCCAGCAGCAATAACACAAAATTTTAAAGAGCTCTTCATTTTTTCAAATTTTTTAACATTTAATTTTTTATGAATAATATCAATTTCAGGTTTTATTTTATTCGAGTAAGAAACAAATTTAATTTCATTTTTATCATAATTTTTTGAACAATCTAATTTTTTTGTTTCTCCATTTGTAATTTCAAAAGCAAAACTAGGACCATAAGAATAAAACATTCTTTTTTTTGCAGGTGCATAAATTAATCCCGCTACAGGAATTTTATTAATTATTAACCCTGCATTAATTGTAAACTCTTCTAAATTATTAATATAATCATACGTACCATCGATTGGATCAATCAACCAAAAATCTCTAAGATTTTTTAAGGTTTTATTATCGGGTGTTTCTTCTGAAACAATGGGTATGCCAGGTGTAACTTCTTTTATTTTTTGGGTAATTATTTTATTTACCTCCAAGTCTCCATTGCTTACAGGTGTATTGTCAGATTTTATTTTTTTAATAAGTCCTTTATCTCTTAGATCAAGAGATACTTTTCCTGCTTGATAAAAAGTATCTATTAAATTTTTTACAATCTTTTGGATATTTAACTCAGTCATTAATTTTTACTAATTCAATATTTTTTATGTTTATCACTTTTTTTCCAACATTTTCAAAATTTACTGTTACTTTTTCTTTTATAATTGATTGAACTTGACCTATTCCCCAATCTTTATTCAATGGATTGACAACTTTGTCTCCCGGCTCATAATCTAATATCATTTAATTTAACTTATATTAGAAATAAGTATAAATACCATCAAATGAATAAAGTATTAAATTCAATAGGATTAAACAAGAAACCTTCTGACACAAAAGTAGTTGTTGCGATGTCAGGAGGTGTAGATTCATCTACTGTCGCAGGCATGATGAAAAAAGAGGGATACGACGTCATTGGTATTACTTTAAAACTTTATGACGACACTAAGGAGGTTGCGGAGTCAAAACAATGTTGTTCAGGACAAGATATAATGGATGCAAAAAGAGTTGCTCAAAAATTAGATATAGAACACAAAATTTTATATTACCAAAATAAGTTTAAGCAAGGAGTTATAGATAAATTTGTTGAAAGCTATTTGAAGGGTGAAACTCCTATACCTTGTGTGCAATGCAATCAAACAGTAAAATTTAAAGATCTGTTTGAAGTTTCTAAAGATTTAAATGCTGATGCCTTGATCACCGGTCATTACGTGAAAAGTGTTACTTCAAACAATAATACAAATATGTATAGAGCTATAGACAAAAATAGAGACCAAAGTTATTTTCTTTTTAATACTACGAGAGAGCAACTTGATTATTTGAGATTTCCATTAGGAGGTCTTCATAAAAAAGAAACTCGTGAAATTGCAAAAAAATTAGACCTGAATGTTGCTGATAAACCAGACAGTCAGGACATATGTTTTGTACCTGGTGGTGATTATGCGTCAGTAATTCAAAAATTTAGACCAGACTCATTCCAAAAAGGAAATATAAAAGATTTAAAAGGAAATGTTATTGGTGTTCACGATGGAATTATAAATTTTACCATAGGCCAAAGAAAAGGAATAAAAGTTTCTGACAAAGAACCTCTCTATGTATTAAAGATAGATTCTGATAAAAATGAAATAATTGTTGGTTCAAAAGAAAACTTAGGAAAAAAAAATATATTACTAAAAAATTTGAATTTACTTGTAGATAAGAAAGAATTTGAAAATAATATTTTAGTAAAAGTAAGATCAACAGGTAAATTGTTAGATGCAAAAGTAAGTTTTAGTGACCAAAATAGTGCTAGTGTAAAACTTAAAATATCTGAAGATGGAATATCTCCTGGTCAAGCATGTGTGTTTTATAACAAAGATAAGTTAGGTTATAAGGTATTAGGTGGAGGCTGGATAAAGGAATAAGCTACTTTTTCTTATTCTTTTTTCTAGCTCTTCTTTTTTTAGAGCCCATTTTTCTTCGGCCTCTATGTTTCTTTGGGTAACTCATTAAATCCTTTTCATTAATTTATTGAATTTTGTATAGGGATATAGCATTGTCCTTTAAGCATATCAATTTTTTTATGACAAAATCTTTTAAAACATTTCTTAAACATACCGCTAAAGACTTTCATAATCAGTCAGTAAATCCTCCTGTAGTAAGAGCCTCAACAATAATATTTAAGTCAATGAAAGATATAAGAAAGACCCAAGCTAAGGCAAAAAAAAATCCAACAGGTGGGTTTTATGATTATGGTCGTCAAGGAACATCAACAACATATATACTGCAAAAAATTTTAACTAAACTTGAGGAAAGCTACCACGTTTTCACTACACCCACAGGTTTTGGTGCGGTTTTTTTAGCAATATTCAGTGTTACACGGCCTGGGGATGAAATTATAGTTGCAGATCCAGTATATAGTCCAACAAGATTACTTACAGAAAAATTTTTAAGTGAATTTAACATTAAAACAATTTTTTATAATCCAAATGATTTAAAAACATTAGAAAAAAATATTACCAAAAAAACAAAATTAATATTTGTTGAAAATCCTGGAAGTAATACCTTTGACTTTCAAGATCTTGGAAAAATCCTCTCTATTGCTAAAAAAAATAAAATTTTAACAGCAATTGATAATACTTGGGGAACACCTTATTTTTTAAAACCTGTCAAACTTGGTTTTGATATGGCAATAGTATCAGCAACAAAATATTACTCTGGACATTCTGATGTTATGGGGGGGAGTTTAGCGGTTAATAAAAAAGTTTTTTCAAAAGTTTATAACGCAGAAAGAATAACAGGTTTAAGATTAGGACCAGATGACGCTTATTTAATAACTCGTGGTTTACGAACTCTTGATGTCAGATTAGATCGACATAGAGAAAATGCAAAAAAAGTTGCTGCTTTTTTATCAAAAAATAAGAAGTTTAAATTATTATATCCATTCAAAAAAGACTCTATTAATTTTAGAATGTGGAAAAAATACTACTCTGGTGCTTCAGGATTAATGGGTTTGAAAATTAAATCTAAAAATATAAATTCTGTAAGAAAATTTGTAAATTCACTAAAATTATTTGGTTATGGTTATAGTTGGGGTGGGTTTGAAAGTTTGGCCTTGCACCAAGAATTTAGAGAAACTGGAAAGAGAAAATATATGAATTTAAAAAAGGATGAGCACCTTGTTAGATTACATATAGGTCTCGAAGATCCTAATGACTTAATTGTAGATATAAAACAAGCATTAAGACATTTAAAATGATAACAGAAAATTTTTTTAGATCTAAAACTGCAATCGTAACTTTATTAGCCGCATGTTTTGTTGTTTTAATCTCACTTGGTGTTAGACAAACTTTTGGATTATTCTTTATAGATTTTAATCAAAGTTTAAATATTAGTAATACTGCATTTGGATTTGCAATAGGTATCCAAATGTTGATGTGGGGTTTGACTGGTCCTATTTTTGGTGCAATAGCCGATAGGTATGGAGGTCATATAGCTATTATTTCAGCATTCATATTTTATACTCTAGGGCTATATTTTTTATATACCGGCCCTAACACTGGAATTTTTTTTCAAATTCACATGGGTTTATTAATTGGTATTGGTCTTGGAGGTACCGCAATAAGTATTCCTATGTCAGTAGTCGGCAAGCATTTTCCATTAGCAACAAGAACAATCGCAATGAGTTTTGTGACTGCTATTGGGTCTTTTGGTTATTTTCTCTCACCAATTTTTACCAATTATTCGCTAACTGAGTTTGGCTGGAATTATACTTTATTTGTTTTTTCTTTATTTCTATTAACAGGTATAGTTGCAGCTTATTTTGTCAGATCTCCTTCTGGGTCAGAAAATGTAGAGAAATCTTCTGACCAGTCATTTAAAGAAGCTCTTACAGAAGCGTTTAAAACTAAAAGTTATATTTTACTTGTTTCAGGATTTTTTGTTTGTGGCTTTCATATTACTTTAGTTGGAACACATGTACCCAAATATGTAATAGATAGAGGATTAGAAGACTGGACTGCAGCAGCTATTTTATCGCTAATTGGTTTATTTAATATTTTTGGATCACTTTTAAGTGGTTATCTTTCTGCCAAAATGAGTAAAAAAATTATTCTAAGTGGAATTTACTTTTTAAGGGGTATTTCAATTATTTTATTTATATTTACTCCAGCAAGTAATGTTAGTGCATTTTTATTCGGGGCAAGTTTTGGTTTCTTGTGGCTTTCAACTGTTCCAGCAACAAGTGGAATAGTAGCTCATATGTTTGGGACAAAATACTTGGGATTATTGTATGGAATTGTTTTTTTAAGCCATCAAATAGGATCATTCTTTGGTGCATATTTAGGAGGTTTGTTTCATGATTTGTATGGCTCATATGATTATGCGTGGTATTTAGCAATTGCTTTATCTGTATTCGCAGCAATAATACATTTACCAATTAAAGAAGAACCAGTTTTAAGATTAAAAACAGAATAAATTGAGTAAATTAAAAGAACTAGCCGAAATACATTATTCAGGAAAGCCTTATATAATTTATAAATCTAAAAAAGGATTTGATCTATACACAGATTTTTCAAAAAAAATTATTCTTAATAATCAAAATGTTGTGAGCTTTTTAAATAAAAAAAATAGATCAAAAAAAAGAGATACTGATCTGTTCATTGGTTTTTTTGGTTTTGAATTATTGAATAACCTAATCAATATTAAAGTTCCCAAACAGAAAAATGATAATTTTTATAAAGGTATTTTTTATAAACCTGAAAAAAAAATTAACTTAAGTAATAACTTGATAATTATGGATAATAAAAGCTTTAAAAATAATGATTTTAAAATTAATATAAATAGAAAATCATATACAAGAATTTTTAATAGATTTAAAAAAAAGATTAAAAGTGGTGAAACATATCAAATTAAGATTTGCACTAAATATAAAACAAAATCTGAAATTAATGCCTTAGATTTTTTTTCTAGATTGTCTAAAACAAATTTAGCTCCAGAAGCTTTTATGATTAGAGATAAAGATTATTCAATTATAAGCTGTTCACCAGAAAATTTAATAACAAAAAAAGGTAATGATATATCAACAAAGCCTATAGCTGGAACTGTAAAAAAAACTAAATCACTCAATAAAAATAAGGCACTTAATTATTTTAAAAAAAATATAAAAGAAACAAAGGAACATAATATGATAGTCGATATGGAGAGAAATGATTTATCTAGAATATGTAAACCTGGATCAGTTAAGTTGTTAAAGCAAAAAACTGTTGAAGAATATAAAGACCTTTTTCACTATGTGAGTTTAATTAAAGGTAAATTAAAAAGAAAAATTAAAATTATAGACATTATTAAAGCAATGATGCCTGGTGGCTCAGTAATTGGTTGTCCTAAAATAAGCACCTTAAAACTTTTAAACAACCAAGAAAAAGAAAATAGAAATATTTACACAGGTAGCTTTGGATATATAAAATTTAATGGGGATATGAGATTTAATATAATTATAAGATCAATTTTAAATTTTAAAAATATTTCTGAAATATCAGTTGCCTCAGGAGTTGTAGTAGATAGCAATGCAAATCATGAATTTAATGAAAATTATATAAAAGCCAAAGCATTAATAGATTTATTTAAATGATTTACGTAATAGACCATAACGACTCATTTACTCACAATGTTGTTCATCAGTTCTCCTTATTTGATGATGTAGAGTGTGATAATTATAATCAAATCAATAAAGTTAAAATAGAAAAGGCATCTGTAATAGTTTTTTCACCAGGACCCGGAAGTCCGAAGGACTATCCTGCTACTTCAAAAATATACAAAAAATTTAAATACAAAAAAAAAATGATTGGTATTTGCTTGGGTTTTCAACAAATTTTATTTTGTGAAGGTGCTAAAATAATAGAACAAAAAAAAATTTATCATGGGTTTCAATCGAAAATTAAAGTTGTAAATAACAAATCAATATTTAAAAAGGGAAGAATATTTAAAGTAGGTCGTTATCATTCTTTAAGGCTAAAAGAACCTTTTAAAAGTAAAAATTTTGAGATAACTATGAGATGTTTAGAATCAAAAGTAGCAATGTCTTTTGAAAATAACAAAGAAAAAATATATGGATTTCAATTTCACCCAGAATCTTTTTTAACAACTAATGGCAACTTACTCATTAAAAAAATCCTATCAGCTTAAAAATTTAAAAGAGATAAATTTTCGAGATCTATGGGGTTATCATGGAATTTTCACCACAATGTGGATATTTGGTAAGCCAGCCAAAATTTTATTTTTTGAAAAGCATATAGCGAATTTGATTAAATCTCTTAAGAAATATGGAATAAGTAAAAAAACTTTAAAAAAAGATATCTTAAAAATTATAAATAGTAATTTAACCAAAAAATATAATTATAATCATTTACTCAGAATAGCTTTAAACAATAAAGTAATTTCAATATCTTTAAGAAAAAGAATTACGCCTAAAAAAAATTTTAATTTAAAATTAGTCAATTTAAAACGAGAAAAACCTGAATTTAAAAATTTAAAATATAAAAAAATTTTATCTCATTTATCTAAAATGGACAATTCTAAATCAGATATTGGTCTAGTAGTTAATAAAAAGATTTTAGAGACAGGTACTTCAAATCTTTTATTCATAAAAGATCAAAAAGTATTTGCCCCAAAAAAAAATTATTATGAAGGTAATACATTTAAATTTTTTCAAAATAATATTAAAAAGATTATAAAAAAAGATATTTTAATATCAGAGTTGAATAATTATGATGAAATAATATTAATTGGATCTGGCAAAGGGGTGGCTTCAGTTCACAAAATAAATCAGATTAGCTGGAAAAGAAAAAATTTAAATAAATATAAAGTTTTTTTAAAATATTATCTTAACGAAAAAAAAAAATGCAATTTTTATAAATTTTAATCAAATGAAAGATCCAAATAATCCATGTCTATTCTGTAATATAAAAGAAAGTGGATGTGATTATGAAAATAATCTAGCTTATGCTAGTTTTGACTCTTATCCTGTTTCTAAAGATCATTGCCTTATTATTCCTAAAAGACATATAAAGGATTATTTTGGTTTATCTAAAGAAGAGCTTATAGCATGTGATCAACTAGCTAGAACTGTAAAAGATGACATCATAAGCAGAGATCAGTCAGTAAAAGGTTTTAATCTTGGAACAAATGTTGGAAAAGTTGCAGGTCAGTCAATTTTTCATTGTCACTTTCATTTGATACCTCGTAGAGATGGTGATGTAGAGAATCCTCAAGGCGGAGTGAGATCAGTCATTCCGAGCAAACAACATTATATAAGAAAAAAATAGCCTGTTATTAAGGGCAAATTGACCTGAGTTTGAGGTTGAAGTATTAATTCAACTATATATAAAAATAAAAAATATTTGAAAAATTTAACCAAAGGCGGAAATGTTAAATAATAATCCTTTTTCTATTCTTGCTGAGACAATACCACCATCAGCTATGCAATATTTTATAATCGCTATGGTTTTATTGATTGCTGTAGGAACCATTATTCAAATGATACATCATAAAAACCTTACTTATTTTTTTGCTAATGCTAAAAAAGCAAAACTATCAGCCACTAAAGAATTAGGTATTGCAGAAAAAACAGGAATAATCGCTAAAACAACAGTCGTTGATATAGGAACAACTTCTGAATTAGGTTTTGGAAAGAGAAGATTGGCGCATGTTCTTGGAATGTATGGAACAATTTTATTTTGGGTGTCATCAGCAGTTTTAGTTTTTTGTTATACTGGTGTAGATAAATCAAATTCTGAAACATGGTCTATGCTTTGGCATGTTGGAGCAATTTTAACTTGTATAGGTGGATATTGGTTCTGGTTCTTTTTAAGAGTAGACGTCTCTGCTGAAGCTCACCCCTGGTATAGAATTATTAAGGCAGATTTATTTGTATTAGCTTTATTAGCTTGTTCAACTTTTGGATTAGCCTGGTCTTATTTACAATTCAATGATCAAGTGGGTTTATCATATTTATTTTTAATTTTATTTGTAGCTTCCAACTTAATTTTATTTGGTGGAGTATATTGGTCAAAATTTGCCCATATGTTTTATAAACCTGGAGCTGCTATACAGAAAAATCTAGCTGAAGCTGATGGATCAAGGGATAATCTTCCACCACCAGCAGATGCACCTGAGCAATTTGGCCTAGGCATAAAAAGAGAAGAGCCAAAACATTATTAATATGATAACAAAAAAAGGGGAAAAATAATTATGTCAACATTTGTATACATGACAAGATGTGATGGTTGCGGTCATTGTGTAGATATTTGTCCATCAGATATTATGCATATCGATGAAAATATAAGACGAGCAAAAAACATCGAACCTAATTTTTGCTGGGAATGTTATTCGTGTGTGAAAGCTTGTCCAAATCATGCTATTGATGTTAGGGGTTATGCTGACTTTGCACCTATGGGTCACAGCGTTAGAGTTAGAAGAGAAGAAGAAAAAGGAACAATTTCTTGGAAAATAAAATTTAGAAACGGAACAGAAAAAAATTTCGTTTCACCAATTACGACAAAACCTTGGGGTAAATTTATTCCTAAACTTGCTGAAGGTGACACTCCAAACCAAGGAGAGATAAACTCACAAAAATTATATAGTGAACCAGAAGGATTAAATACTAATCAAGAATTACCCTCAGTACCTAAAGAGTCTTTTAAAAAGGGAGTTTATTATTAATGGCTAAACATAAAACACATTTTGAAGAATGCGATGTATTAGTTGTTGGTGGTGGTATGGCTGGAACAGGTGCTACCTTTGAAGCTAGACACTGGGGAAGAGATTTAAAAATTATTTGTGTTGAAAAAGCTAATATAGATAGAAGTGGAGCTGTTGCACAAGGTTTGTATGCAATTAATTGTTACATGGGAATGCAGTGGGATGAAAATCAACCTGAGGACCATGTGAGATATGCTCGAAATGATTTAATGGGAATGGTTAGAGAAGATTTAGGATATGACATGGCTAGACATGTAGACTCTACGGTTCATATGTTTGACGAGTGGGGTCTTCCAATGATGAAAAATGAAAAAACTGGAAGGTATTTAAGAGAAGGTAAGTGGCAAATCATGATTCATGGCGAAAGTTATAAACCAATTGTTGCTGAAGCTGCTAAAAAATCTGCTGATAAAATTTACAATAGAATAATGGTTACTCATTTATTAATGGATGAAGCTCAAGAAAATAGAATTGGTGGAGCAGTTGGTTTTAATATGAGGACTGGGGATTTTCACGTTTTTAGAGCAAAAACAGTAATTGTTGCAGCCGGAGGAGCATCACATATTTTTAAACCAAGAGCAGTTGGAGAAGGTATGGGTAGAACTTGGTATGCACCATGGAGTAATGGTTCAGCATATGCGTTACCTATTGCTGCGGGTGCAAAAATGACTCAAATGGAAAATAGAATTGTCTTATGTAGATTTAAAGATGGTTACGGTCCTGTTGGAGCTTACTTTCTACATTTAAAAACTTATACCCAAAATGCAAATGGAGAGAATTATGAAAAGAAGTGGTATGATCAAACAAAAGAACTAGTTGGAGAATACATTGATCATCACCCGACACCGACATGTTTAAGAAATCATGCGTTCATTCAAGAAACAATGGCGGGTGGTGGACCAATACAGATGGTTACAACAGAGGCTTTTCAAGATCCTCATCTAGAAACAGTAGGTTGGGAAAATTTTTTAGGTATGACTGTTGGACAAGCAGTAGTTTGGGCATCTCAAAATATTGATCCTAAGTATACAAATCCAGAATTAACAACATCAGAACCATATGTAATGGGTTCACATGCAACATGTTCAGGTGCGTGGGTTAGTGGGCCAGAAGATTTATCTCCACCAGAATATTTCTGGGGATATAACAGAATGTTAACTATTGATGGATTGTTTGGCGCTGGAGATACTGTTGGTGGAAGTGCACATAAGTTTTCATCAGGATCATTTACAGAGGGTCGTTTAGCAGCAAAAGCTGCAGTTAAATATATAGAAGATAAAAAAGCAGACGGAATAGATGTTTCTGACAAACAATGTGAAAAATTTAAAACTGCAGTTTATAAACCTTTAGAAACATATACTGTTGCTCAAAACGAAATTACTGGTGGAACTGTTTCTCCAAGCTACATATCACCAATTCAAGGTCTACAAAGACTTCAAAGAATAATGGACGAATATGTTGGTGGAATTGCTACAAATTATATGACCAATGAAAATATGCTAAAAAGAGGTTTAGAATTATTAGCT
>Ga0315315_10005327_pt1 | contig 11856 bp, 30 predicted proteins | sample M140m3416metaG_FD_203699 | JGI IMG/M metagenome (GOLD analysis project Ga0315315, IMG submission 203699) | Ammonia-oxidizing marine archaeal communities from Monterey Bay, California, United States - M1 40m 3416 | ecosystem: Environmental > Aquatic > Marine > Intertidal zone | place: USA...
TTTTAATCTATATTCTTGTAGCTTAGAGACTTTACCCGTTGGTTTTTTAATTTCTGAAAATAAAACATTGCAGTTTTTTGGAAAAGCAACAAGATCCGGGATCCCATTCTTATTTGTTTTAATTAATTTAATAACATAGTAGCCCTCAGCCTCTAACTCTTTTATTCTTTTGGTTTGTATTTGTTGTTCTGTCATTATCTAAGTGTAAGTAAATCTCTTTTGAAATGATTCAAGGTATAGTCTTTTTTCTTAATGACTGTTTTATATATTTGATGCTCAATACCATTCTCAGCAAACACCCAATATATTTTATTATATTTTCTATCTTTAGTAGTCATTCTATCCCTTGACTGCCAGTAACTTGTCGCACTGAAATCAATATTGTAATAGACTAAAGCTTCAGCTTCTTTTAAACTTATACCTTCTCTTCCTGAAACAATTTGTAATGCTATAGATTTATCTGTTTCTTTAAACTCCTGGAGATCTGTAGTTATCTGCTCTTTATATATATCTGTTATTGCTTCTAATTCTTTTTTAAATTTATAGAATATGGCAATTTTTTTACCTGAAAAAAAGCCGTGTATAAATCTAGCTTTAGCCCAGTCAGTCACACCTGATCTTCCACTCTCAAACTTAACAGTTCCTGAATACAACTGATGTATTTTAGACATTAGCTTTACGGCTGTGTCTGCCAACACAACTTCTATTTGGCCTTGCAACACTCTTTCTTTTTTTAACTTCTTTACCATATTATGAGTGGACTCATGCATAGCGACTGTAAGTATTTCTTCGGTTATTTCAGTTTTAAATCCGGCTTCTTTTTGAGTAAACGTTACCATGTAAGGTTTCATTTCGTGAAGGATAGACTCTTTGCCATCACTATAATCATTAATACTTGTAGGCCCAATCTTTTTTTGTGTAATATTTACATACTGATGTGCAAATTTGTAAAAGCTTTTATACTTTTTAAAAGGGTTAGTTTCAATAGCATAAACCTGATGATACATTTGTGAATACGATTCCGGTGTTGGTGTCCCTGACAACAGAATAACATAAGGGTTGTTGTTTAAGTTTATTAAAGACTTGACAAGCTTTGCCCTCCTACTAGGTTTTGGATAAGCGCCCATGCCATGAGCTTCATCACAAATTATAACATCGTAAGGACAACATTCTATTTTATGTAAAGACTCGTAATTGATAATAGTAATATCAAAGTCTGGATTTAAAAGATTATAATCATCCTGGATACTTGATATTGCTTTTTTCTTTGTAATAAACAATACGTTAGAAACAGCAAGAGTCTTACTTATACTCAAACTCGTAAGTGTCTTGCCAGTTCTAACTTCCATAGCAAGATAAACAAATTTGTGTTCTTTTAAAACATTTACACTTAATCTAACAATTTCTTTTTGATAATCTCTTAATTCCATATTAAAATTCTATTTCTCCGTTAACTTCCAATTCTTGTTTGTGTCTAAATCTAATCCATCTTCCAGTATCTTTTCCTTCTTCAGGATCGCAATCGTATTTAAATTGATTGTATGCCACTAACCATTTATAAAATCTTGTCCTGGAAACTGTCATTTTTGCCTTAGGAGCAAAGTCTGGATTGTCTTCTATAAAATCCACATACAACTCTTGCTTATATATTTTTCTATTTATTTCAAGCTTGTCGTTAGGTGGCATACCTTTAACCAATCCACACCATTCTATAAATTCATGACAAGACTCAGCAGATAATCTTCTTATTTTTAAATTAACGAACTGACTTTTAATTAAACCATGATCTAAATAAATTTGCAAACATTCAATCATAAAGTTATCAAAACTACACCATTCATCTTCATTCCATTCGCCAAACATTAATTTACCAAACTCTTTAAGTGGTGTGAACTCTCTTGTGTAATGTTGAGCTAATTCAAGCTCCCATTTTCTTCTTTCAAATGAACTCCCTTTACCTTTAATAGCATAATTTGTTGTGATACATACTTTAGGAGATTTACTAAAAGGTATTTTAATTGCATCTTTATTTTTCTTTTCCAAAGTTAATCCCTCTGTTACCACAGAGAACAATCTTTCAAAATTAAAATGTTTACTTACATCATCAAAACAAAGTATCTGTGTGTCAGCGCTTACAAGCTGATAAGCAAAACTTTTTTCAAAATTAAAAGACTTACCATCAATAACCACTAGCTTTTTCATGTGTGACAAAGCATTCATAAACAATCCTTTACCTGTACCACCTTCAGGGTTGTCAGATATAACTTCATCATTTAAAATAGTAGCCGGGCAATATGATAAATTTTTCCAGGCATGAAGCAAATAACCAATCGTTGATTTCATAGACTGAATTCTACTGTCCTCATTGCCACAAATGTTGTTTATAAAAGTTTTGTAATCACAATCAGTTGAATCACATTTAATGTATGGTCTATCAATAACATGATCTTTCCATACATAACCTCCTAAGTCTAAATAATCAATAGCAGTTACTGAATCGTATGTTATTTTTACAGCAGAGTTATTAAAATAAAGATAAGCTGTGGTCTTTGTATCTTCTATAAAGTAAACATCAATAGAGGACAATAGAGTTAAAAACTCCTCTCTAAAATACCTGGTGTTTTCTGCAAAATAGTTGTATGCCTGAAACTCATCGAGTTCAATTAGATAATTAAGTATAAAATCTTTTATTTCTTTTTCAGATGTATGGTCAATTAGATTGTTAGTCACTTTAACAAAAACATAATTTTTGCTTCCTTGTGGATTAAATTTATAAAAACCGTGTTCTTCTAAAAAATTTTTAAAATATATGTGTACTATTTTTATAACACCCTTGTCTGATTGAGTCCAGAACTTTGAGTTTGATTGTTCTTCTTCGATCCGATTTATAACATTTTCTATAACTCCGATCTCAACCTTTGGATCTTCTAATTCAGATCGGATCTCTTTTTTTGGTATTCCTCTTTTTAATTTTATTTTAATTTTATCTACTTTTTCTTGATCCTCATAATACTTTGTTCCAAAGTTCTGGACTTGCTGATAAGCAGAGCTTATAGTTCTTTTTATTTCTGTTTTATTAAAGTCTTTACTAGCATAGCTATTTAACACATACTCAGCTAAAGTTTTAGAAACACCAAAATCATTAAATGCAGATGCCAACACATAAACATTGTGGTTTCTTTGCCCTTCTATCATTGGGTATTTTTTTTGCCACCATTTTGTAAGTATATCTACAATTTTATTTTCATCTGTTATAGGAATAGTAGGAAGATCTACATTTTTTTCCACTTCAGTATACTGTTCTTCATAAATCTGATCCCAAGTGTTTGAGTTATGATTTATATGCAATAAAGGATCGTAAGACTCATAACAAACCCTAGACACATTCTTTGATGTTTTGTCAAAATATTCTGAATTAAAATAAACCTCCAGGCTATTAAAATAGTTCTTATGGTTTTCTGGATCTGTCGGTATTTTTACTAGGGCTTTTAACCCTTGTCCACTTGGAGAAATAAAAACACAATACACATATTTATCTTTGCTTAACTTTTCTTTCTCCATCAACATAGCTTTGTTTGATGGATAGCCATCAAAATCTAAACATATTAAACCACTATGTTGTTTTAAAGCATTGTCATTTCTTTTATTAAACTTTCCACTAAAACAAATAGCCGGAAGCTTTTGTTTTAAAATGTTTCGATTGTCTTTGTTTTTTTCAGCCCTAATTTTTTTTACTAAATCTTTTGATGAGCCTTCTTGAATTCTTTTTAAAATTATATCAGCATGCCTATAAAAAGGCTGTGATGTTTCCTTTATATCTTTAAATATAGTTATCTGCATGTTTGTTTTAAATTTAAAGAAAAAAAAGAGGGATAGAAGTGCAATCTTAAACTTTCCCTCTTTGTTTCTTATATGTTGGTACTAAAATTCATCTTTTGGTTCTGGCTTCCATGTGTTAATAGATACAGAATGTGTTTTTCCATATTGATCAACCTCTTTCTTTTTGTTTACTTTTAGTTTTACATAATGTTTACCATTGTATTCAAATTTGTGAGACTGTACATCATTTAAACATACAGATATTTCAATTAAATTACCATCAAATTTGGAGATCCCATTCCCAACAAAAATAGGATCCTCTTTTTTTACTTCTTCACTCATTGTTATTAATTTTAATTTTTTGCTCCAATCTATTTATTGTATCAAAGAGAATTAAATCTTTCTCTTTTCGACTATTGCAGACATTTGGAACATCTATCCACATATAGTTTTTTCTTGTTGTAATTTCTGTAACGAATAACTTACAAAGTTTCCTGAATAACAAAGTTTTCTGGATCTTTCGTTTTGTTTTCGCCATAAAATGAATTATACTCATGGGTTGCTTTTTCTACTTTTTCTTTACCTCTTTCTATAAACTCTGGCGAACAGTCGCAGATTTTTAATTGAAGAGTGTCCTTATCAATTACGAAAAAAATCATTTGGCGATTAAATAATCTTTGATAAATATACGCCTGGCTATCATAATTATAAGTATTACATTTCCATTTAAAGTCATGAACTTTTGTTGTAGTTTTAATGTCAATTATAAATTCATCTGTAAGTATATCTGCCTTTCCTTTCCACCAATTACCCATGATTTGAGTAACTCCTGGAATTTCGTACTGATTGTTTTCGGAATAAATATAATCAAACATTTGCAAGTTTGATTTCATTTTATCTACCCAAACCATTACTTGTTCAGCCTCTTTTTGTAACAGATAAAACTCTCCATCCGGAACGTTTTCTTTATAAATTTTGGTGCTACGACTTGAGGCTTCAATAATTTCATAATTTTTTAACTTGTCTGGCTCTAACATAGCAGTATGAAAGTATGATCCCATAACAAGTTCTTTTGTTTTTGGAGTAGGCTTTCTAAATTCATTTGGAGAATAAAGAAGTTTGTTTATGTCAGAGTTTGACAAGAATTGCCTCCCATAATCGCCATAATAGTTACTATCATCTTGTAGTTTATTAATGACTTTGTCGATTGGTTCCTCTACTTTAAACATGCTTAGAAATTTCTTGTTTAACATCTTCTTTGATTTCATACTTAGTTTTTAACTTGTCAACTATGTATTTCAAGCCTTTGTCTTTGTTGTGTGCAACAAACCTCATTACCTTTTCCCAATTATCATCATTAACTTTCAATGTAAGTTCTGTTATGGTGTTTTTAGGTTTTATTGTTTTTTCAGGAGCTGAATCTTGTGGAAGATCTTCCCCCGCATAGATATACAGACCTAAACCATGTAATGCAATGTTTTTTGTTAAACATCTCATTATAGATGAATTAACATCAAAAGAAGTAATTTGCCCTAAAGGTATTGACTTGTTTCTATTATTCATTATAGGTAAAGTTATTGGTAAGGGGTGTCCTTCGACTGTAACTACAGTCTCAACCCAAGCTGTTTTACCATCATGATGATAATTGAGATCTTTTTCTTTGTTTTTAATTACTTCGTATGAAGAATTAGGATAATGTTTATTTAACTCACCCCAAGCCCAAGCCCAAGACAAGTAAGATAGATTTCCTTTTTTCTCTATCTTGTCGCTAACATTGATACTATTCAATGTTTCGAATACTGATTTAGATTTATTCATATTTTGATTTGATTTGATTTAATTTATTTTTATTGATTGTGTATTTTTGAAGAATAGATTCTCTCCTACTTTTTAAGTTCTGGATATGCTTATCATTCTTCCTGGTGTTTACTTCTGTTTTTATTTTTTCTTCTATTATTTTTAATTTGTGTAAGCAGTTATTTATTTTAACTCTATAACATCCTATTAACCATCCATCTTCATAAAAAAATTGATATTCTTCTGGGCTACATTCTTTAAAATAATCGCCTCCTTTTCCCATATTCAGTATCTCTATGCGATCAGAAAACTTTTGTATTTTAATTCCATTAGCTATAACACTATGAACTTTACTCGTTTTAGTTTCAATAGCCTTTCTGTCTTGCAGAGCTTCGTGAAATATGTAATCTAAATCATCAATTATCATTCTCCTGGATTCTTGTTACCATTGTTTTAAAGTCTGGATCATCTTCAATTAATTTTTTGGCTTGATCATACCCATATTGTAATGTGGAATAAGAAACATTATATCCATTTTCGTTTAAAAAATTTTTAATGTAACTTTTTTTAATAGGTCTTTCAATGCATAACCAATATAATAATTGCCTGGCATCTACAATATGACTGGTTTTAGTTTGAGTAAACAACTCCTCTAAAGTTATGTTAAATTGTTCTGCTATGGACATAGCATAATACTCGAAAATTTTCTTTTTCATTTTATTTAATTTAATTTTTACAAGTGACCTCCAGTAAGCATTTTGCCTAGCTTTGTTTCTCTTACAGCATCAATTCTCCATTCAGAATCCTCATATCTATCTGTCCAATGACCATCATCCATTCCATTACCGAAAACAAATTCTTCTTGATTTAATTGATGATCAATTTTATCCACCCATTCATCTTCATTATCAATAATCCATTCTTGAATTTCATCAAACTTAGCATCTTTAGGTACTGGAACATCTATTTCAATTTGTGCAATTTTGTGATAAACACTTCTTTGTGTGATTTTTACTTTCATAATTTAATTAGATTTTTTACCACCAAATCCCCCATACTTTCGCATGGAGGTTGGCTTCTTTAAAACAAACAACTAACTATATAAACAGAAACTCTGTTTCATATTCTGTTTCTAATTCTGGATCAAAATATTGCATAAGAGTATAAATTTAGTTTAATTTTTTATCAATTCCTAAATTTTTTAACACATATTCTTCATATCCTCCCCATTCGTTACATTGAGCAAATTTTTTTCGATAAAAATCTCTTTGTTGTTTCAGATCTTCAATTTCTTGACTCTTTTCTAACACGATTCCTATTAATTCTGTTTTTGATTTATCGTAATACATTATTCTAAGATTAAAAAGGTTAGTGATAATATAATGCCGACTATCAACATTACTTTGATTGTTACGTTCAGGGTTTTAAAAATTTCTTTTTCTTTTTCTGGACTTCGCCCCTGATTACTGCGATATTGTCTTTTCTTTTTCATAACTTTTCTCAATTTGATTTAATTGTGATTGTGTGTAGGCTTCAAAAATTGCCCCCAGAACATCTTGAGTTCTGTTTCGACCTTGCTTTTTAAAAACACGATCAAGTTTACTTGGTTTTCTAAATTTTTTACTCATACAGATCTTCTATTAAAAATTGAACATCATCTATTTTGCTCAGTATTTCTTGTCTTTCTTCTGAGTCTGGAGTAGTGTCTAATATTTCTTCATAGACATTATCTAACATTACTATAATTCTTCTCATAATTAATTAATTTAAAATTTCAAATTCAGCCTCTGAACAACAATGTCCACTACTTAATATGTAGTTTCCATATTCATCGTGTGCTATAATTTTTAAAACACTACCTTTCACATAATCAATATGCTCGTGAAAGTTATCTATTATTTCTACTTTCGTACCTATATTTATCATAGGCTCATTACAACAAGGACATTTACTCATCTTTATTTTTTTTATTATATTCTATTTGTAATGCTTTTGCATGATTCCAGGTCTGTGCTACAAACCAGTCTCGCAAAGAGTCCATAATCTCTACACCATAGTTCTTAAATGTATCGTGCAGAATTTTATCATAGTCATTAAAATCTAAATAAGTAATCCCTAATTCTTTAGCGATCGCCTCAATATCTTCTGTTGACCAGATAATCTCACTACCTCTATAATCTGAGTATCTGTATTCTGTTTTTACTTCTTTCTTGCTCATAACGTTGGTATTGTTGTTAAACCTTTCATAAAGCTGACAGAAACACTACCACCATCATTACCCTCATCATCTGCCATTGGTATTAACCAATATTGATTATCAAGCTGAATACAACAAGGTCTCTTGTACCACATACTGTCTTCGGTCTCATCTTCTGATAAATATGCTACCTTAGTTATTGTTTTCCCTACTAACTTTTTACTGATCTTGTCAGTCCAATAGTTTTCGTACCCTCCTAATCGTTTGACATCTTTTTCAAACTGAGTTAGTTTTCCAGATTTTTTTTGTTTCTGGAGTTCTTCAGATTTTTTTAATTGTTTTTGTTCAAATTCTTCAAAATTTAATTCCATATTATTTATATTTATTATTGATTGCGTGTTCCCAGACTTCCTCGTGAAATACATCACATAAAAAGTCAGTATAAAAAGTTGTTATGTCTATCCCATTTAACTCTACTTTCTCTATGTGAAGATCATCTTCAAATGGATTTTCGTAAGTTTCATCTTTCCAATAATACTCATACTCTATCTCCAGAGTGTAAGCACCTTTGTTTTCGTATACAAAATAAGTGTTATAAACTATCATATTATTCTTCTTTAATTACTCTATAATTTGCCAGAACTTTCATTGAATCCTGAACATTGTCTGTTTGTTCTGGATAAAAAGTTATGTATTGTTTCCCTGATGTGTCGCAAGTCCATAGCTGAAATTCAAAAGTGTTATCTTCTGTGTACAATGCACCCCAAGTATCATCTTGCCAATAAAATTTTTCTTTACTCATATCTATATAATTTTTGGATTTATTGTTTTTATGTTTTTTAATAAGTTTTCTTTTTCTTGCTGAGTGATAGACATATATTCTAAAGAGGTTAATAACCTGACTTCGCCCTCTATCTCATATCCAGACTCTCCGGTTCTGGAACATTCTATATCTACTATCCATTCGTTTTCTCCCTCAGGATAACGATTATCTGTTCTTATTGGTAAGTCTTGAGGTAACTTTTTTAACTCCTGAATTAATTCTTTTACGTTCATATTATATTAATTTTAAACTTGTTATCTATATCTAAGTCCAAAACTTTATTGATCTGATCTTGTATTAAATCCTGAATTTCAAAGTTGTGGTCATTTTCAGATATTATTTTTAAATCTATCAATTCATCAACACATCTAATCGCTACATCTCTTGTATCATCATAACTAATTGTTCGCTGATGCTTGTTTTGGTTTAATTCTCTATTCTCTTTTAATAGTTTGGCTCTGTCTTTTTCTAACTGAGCAATTTTTATATTTAATCTATTCATAGTCTATTTATTTTGATTATCTAAAGGTGGTTATTAAAATCGTAGTCTAAAAACTCTCTTTTTCCATTAAAGAATGGAACAGATGCTATTAAATAGTTAAGTCTGTTCACATAATGAAAGCCCTGAACTATGTATTGTTTATCATCTGACTCAATTATTGTCCAAATAAACTTATTGTCGAAAGATTTTACAAATTCCAAATCCTCTCCATACGTTTCAAAATACATTGCTGAGCCAATTTCGTTCCCTTTGGTTTGCCCCTTATCATATTCTTTATACTCTATGTGATTATAAAAAGGTTTGTACTTACTATAAAATAAGTCGCTATTTTCATTTGATTTCATAATTATTTTTTTTGATTATCTAAGTGTTCTATAATTTTGTCAAATACTTTTGGAAAATCCCAATATAAAGTATCTACAATTTCTGTGTCTGTGTGTTCGTGTTCCTCCATAACTAAAATTTATTATTTATTAAGATTTCTTGAATTTTATAAATATTATCTTCCTCTCTATCCATTCTAAAATTTCTGTATTCTCGGTCTGGATAGACTTCTCTGTTTCTTATCATTAAAGACAATTTTTGCTGAGAATCTAAAATGTCAGAAATTAAATTTTTTCTTTGTTCTTTAGTTAAAAATTTTTCTGTTTCTTTTAATGGTGCGCTATCGTATTGGTATGTTCTCGGTTCTTTTTGTTTCATATCTAATAATTTAATTTTATAAAGTTTATTGTTTCTTTTAATGTCAGGTTTTCAAAGCCCTGATCTTTTATGTCTTCCATTACTTGCTGAAGATTTAAGCAATGCTCTAAGCAAATAGAATTTAATAACATTCTTTGCTTTTTCTTTTGATCTATTCCTAAAAATGCTCTCATAGTTATTTAGTTTTATTAATTAATTCATTGATTTTATCAAAATACTCTTCAAGCATTAATTCTGTGTCAATTATTTTATCTCCACTTTCACTGCAAATAGTGTAGCAGATACTTATATTTATTGTTTCTTCCATAGTTATTTATTTAATAATAGTCTTTATCTTTTATTTTTTGGGCTTTGTCTACAACCTCATAAATTAAACCTCTTAATTCATCAAGAGCCTCAGTTTTAGAAATGTAATCAGAGCCTTTTTCTGAATCTGCCCAGCCCTCCCACTTGTCAAGTTGATTGTCTGCTTGTTCCTCTCGGTTGTAAATTTCCTCTTTAATTTCTTCATCTATTTGATCAAGAAAATTCATTAATTTATTTAGTTTTGCCATAGTATTTATATTAAAGTATTTCGGTTATTTCATCAAGCATAAACTGAATATCTACCTTAACACAACATTCAATATGTCCAGAACTTTGCAGATCATCAAGATGATTTTCTATTTTTAACACTGCTTTTGCAATTTGATTTTCTTTACAAGTGATTAATTTTTCAGGCATAGTATTTAAATTTTAATTAATTTCAGTTAGAAAACATGGAGGGAATCGAACCCTCCCAAGTTCCAAAATGTTTTAAGATCTTATTATATTATATTTAAAATGTGATCTATTAAAAAATTTATCATCTTTTAATAACCTTTCTTTTTCTTCTGCTTTGGTGCAGTCTTCTAACCATTCCTTCGTGGTTATTTCGTGCCTCGTTGTTTCTGATGTTTCAAACTTGTAAGGCGATAAAGTCGAAGAAAAATAAACTTTTCTATTCTTTTGATCTTTTAATAATGGTAAATATATTTTTTTCATAGTTATTATTTTAAATTAATTCTTTTAATTCTGTTGGCATTCTTCTTGTAAATACTTTTGTTTTATTATTAAAATATGCTTGTTTAATTACTTTGTTGTCTATTGATACACGAAAGACCGACCAAGCCCCAAAATCTCGCTTAGTTTCTTTAATAGTGCATAGGTCGTAAGAATGGCTACCACTCGAACCGACTTTAACATTTATTTCTGAATGCTTACGAACTCCATAAGATTTATTTCCTTTGGTGTAAGGTTGTGAAGCATAAGCACAAGAATTGATTACATTGTAAATTGGGTAACTTCTAGAACTCATAATATTATTTTTTAAAGGTTTCAACGATTAATGATTTTACTAAGTAACACAATACAAACGTAATGCACCCAATAAAACCGAATAAGAGAGTAAATATAATTAAGTGCGCAAGGCTCTCAATCTCTGGCGCAATGTGGAACAACATTTTAAATACTGCTAACACAATAAAAAACGTTGTAAACGTTAAATAAATAATTGTAAATTTTTTCATAAGTAATGTTTTTTACTGCCAAAACCTCGCAACGAACGAACGAGGCGAGGCGATTAAAGAGGCTTAATTTTATGAGCCTAATGGTTGAGGCTTAGATTCATTATAGAATTGAACTCTCCAGACATTGTCAATAGGACATTTTACATATTTACGAGGGTGGAAATTTTTATCTAAGTCGGTCAATTTTCCGTTAACTGCCTCAATAAATTTTAAAGCTTTTTGCTTGTTGGTAAATTGAACAGCTGAAGAATTGGTATAAGGATTAGATTTTTCTTGTTCAGATTTTAAATAGTAAAATGTTCCTTTAGGATTATGAAAGCAAGAAATATCGATCATATAATTTCGATTTTCAGAATATTTGTTAAATCGTGCATTGTGGTAATTAATGCCTGTATGATTCGGCAATAACTCAGCCTGTTTGTCAGCCGATAAATAGTTAAATTTTTTCATTTGTTATCTGTTTAGTATT
>Ga0315315_10005328_pt1 | contig 11856 bp, 12 predicted proteins | sample M140m3416metaG_FD_203699 | JGI IMG/M metagenome (GOLD analysis project Ga0315315, IMG submission 203699) | Ammonia-oxidizing marine archaeal communities from Monterey Bay, California, United States - M1 40m 3416 | ecosystem: Environmental > Aquatic > Marine > Intertidal zone | place: USA...
TTTAAAAATCCGATTAAAATATATAACAAATATGCTTCCTATCCAAGTCTGGGAAAGTTTAGTAAAAAATTTTTTACTCAAAAAGCAAATATATATTATGGTTCAACAATTTCTCCTAAAGTTAAATCTAATTCACCATTAGAAAATGAAATGCGTGAATTCTTAAAATGTTGCAAAGGAAAAAAAACACCCAAAACCTCAGCTGAAATTTCTTTAAAAATTTTGAAAATATTAGAAAAATTAAAGTGAGTTCAGAATTTTACAAATTCTTATTAAATCGTTTTTTTGTAAATTGGGATCAATAGGTAAACTTATTCCAAATCTTGAAAATTTCTCAGAATTTGGAAAAGATTTATTCTTAAATAATTGTTTAACAGCTGGTAACTTATGAATTGGTGTCGGATTATGTTTGCCATATTGAATTTTATTTTTTTCTAACAATTTTTTAATATTCTTCTCTTTTTTACTTAAAATAACGTATTGATGATAAACACAACCTTTTGAATAACTCAAATGTTCAATGTTTGAATTAGTGATATTTTTTCTATAATACGAAGCAATTTTTTTTCTTTTATTGTTATTTTGATTTAAGTACTTTAATTTATTATCTAAGATACATGCTTGTATGGTATCTAACCTACTATTGTATCCTAAAATATCATGTTCGTATTTTTTAATTCCACCAAGATTTCTTAATTTTAAAATTTTTTTATAATAATCTTTATTTTTGGTTGTAATTGCACCACCATCGCCATAAGCACCTAGATTTTTTCCAGGATAAAAACTAAAACAACCAATGTCACCTATTGAACCAGCCATTAACTTCTTTCCTTTAGAATAGAAAAAACCACCGTGTGCCTGAGCAGCATCTTCAATTATAAAAATCTTTTTTTTACCTATAATTTTTTTGATTTTATTTATATCACAACACTCACCATACAAGTGAACAAGAATAATAACTTTTGTTTTATTGGTAATTTTTTTTTGTAAATCATCGGTACAAATTGTCGGGTTATTTTCTTTAATATCAACAAGTTTAGGTTTTAAGCCTGCTCTTAGTATAGCAAAAATAGTTGAACAATAAGTTTGTGCAGGCATAATTACTTCATCACCTTTTTTAAGTTTGAGAGCTTTTAAAGCAAAAAACAAAGCATCAGTACCGCTGTTACAACCGAGTGCGTACTTAGTATTACAAAATTTTGCAAAATTATTTTCAAATTTATTTACTTCATTTCCATTGATGAAATTGGTTTTTTTTATGATTTTTTGAATCTCTTTTAAATTTTTTTTAAAAAATTGTTTATCTTGTTTGTAAATATCAAAAAATTTAATCATTTAGCTAATTTAATTAATAATATATTGTATATTTTAATTGTTAATGTATTTTTTAAATCTAAGTAGTTCTTATAATATATGAAATTAAAAAAGAAAATATCAAAAATTAGAAAAGTAAAGATTGGCAAGAATGTAACTATAATTGAACCTGTAAATTTATATGAATGTATAATCGAAGATAACTGTTTTATAGGCCCATTTGTTGAGATACAAAAAAATGTTAAAATAGGAAAAAATACAAGAGTACAAAGCCACACTTTTATTTGTTCAAATGTTGAGATAGGTGAAAATTGTTTTATTGGTCATGGTGTGAACTTCGTAAATGATAAATTTCTCAATAATAAAATTTTAAAAAAAAATTTTTTAAAAACAAAAGTTAAAAACAAAGTTCTTATAGGAAGTAATTCAACAATATTGCCAGTTAGTATTGAAAACAAAGTAGTCATTGGTGCTGGATCTGTTGTTACCAAAAACTGTAAACAAGGCAAAGTATATGCTGGAAATCCAGCTAAATTAATTAAACAAAAATGACACTTGATCCTGAAAAAAAGAAATTTTTATATTTCTTTTATTTTTCAATATATGTGATTATTTTTTTTACAAATAGTCATTTTGATTTTCAAGAAAGCCTTTTTTTTGGAGGAGCAGATGGACAATCCTATATGACTATTTCTCAAAACGCTCCTTTTATAACATCAGAACAAATTATGCCTATTCATTCAGAAAGATTTTTTTTTCCCTACTTAATAGGTTTAATATCAAAACTATTAAATATTGAAATTTTTTTAACTTATAAAATCCTCATTTTTGTTATTTTATTTTTTATCAATTTTTATTTATTTAATATTTTTATATTTTTAAAGTTAGAAAAAGATTTTATTATAATTCTTTTAGCGATAGTGAATCTTAATCCTTATATTTCTAGATTTTATATTGCAGTTCCAACCATTATTAACGATCTAATTTTTATATTAGGAACTACAATAATATTTAAGAATATATTGGAGAAAAAAAAATTAAATTTTTTATTTTTGTCAGGATGTATATTAAGTTTTGCTTCCAGACAAACAGGAATAGCTTATTTAATTGCTTATTTTGCAAAAATACTAATCTGTAAGAAAAGAATTTTAGACTTTAGGTCTGAATTTTTAATATTATGTTTATTTATCTTTTTGTTAGTTTTGAGTATTTTTTACTCAAATCATACATTCACTGATCCCAACGCAAGATCTGAACTATATACAGTTGAGATGAGAATATTTGGATTATTTTTACAGAAAATTTCTTTACAAGATAAGTTATTATTTCTAGCTCTTCCAATTCTAAGTTTTGGACCAATGCTACTTTATTTTGCTTTATTTAGAAAAATTAAAGTAACATTAAATAGTTTAATAAAATCAAAAATTTTGATTTTCCTTTCTGTATTTATTTTTTTAGTAGTTTTACAACCAGTTCTTAGTGGTCCAGAAATTACAAATAGAAATATAATTAGATTGACTACATTAGCATTTATTCCATTACTAATTTTATTGATTTTAATTACTGAGGAGAAAAATAATAAATATTTAAGTAGCAAGATGATAGTTTATTTATTTTATTTAATTACCATTACTCAATCGCTACATCCTACTTTTTCAAAGATACAGGTATTTGATATATTAAAATTTTAGAATTTTTTTTAGCGATGCTTCCTTCGTAATAAAAGTTTTCACTTTTTTAAAACTTCATCAAAAATTTTTGGCCAAAATTTTTTTAAATAATAATTATTTGTTGGATGAGAAAATATGTCACCATCAACAAATTCATAGAAAGAGTCATTATAATCAAAGAAATCTATTATATGAATTTTATCTTTTAACTTGTGATTTTGAATAGCTGTAAACAAAATTTCTCTATTATCCATTATATATGTTTTGTTAACATGTTTAATTGTTGGATGAATGACAAAAAATAAATTTTTTAAATTTTTATTAGTAAATGAAATGTCTATATAGTTGCTCACAATTTTAATTAATTGATTTTTTTCTTTAGAGCTAACACCATATACAAGAGGCTCTAGGGATACTGGTAAATTCTTTAAATTCTTTAGATAAAATCTTCTTAAGATTTTTTTAAAAGTTTGATAATTAGTAAGCATAAATCTGCTTTTTTCTCTTAAAAAATAACTTTGAGCTAATAAAATTATTTTAAATGAATTAAAATTTTTTTGTGAAAAAGAATTCATCAATTTTAAGTCATAAAATTTATATTTTTCATAATGTTCATTATCTGAAAAAATATTATATCTATATAAGTCATCACCGATGTCTGTTTGGTCATAAATTATAATTTGGATATTTGGATTAAGATTAAATTCATTTAAAAGCATATCTAGTTGATAATAATGAGGTATTATGGCGTAACTAGAAACTGATGAATTTATGATACCAATCTTCTGATTTTTAAAATATTTTGAATATTTATTATAAATATTTTTCATATTAAGAGACTCTCCTAGTGAATCCCCTTGTAAGAGAATATTTAATTTATTTTTATCTGAAAATTTATTTATCTCATTAAATATAAAATCTTTTTCATCTTTTAAATTAATGTAAGATGATCCATCATATTGATTTCCATCTCGTAGATAAGGTATTTTTTTTGAGTATATATCTCCAATCAATTTTTTTTTAATCTTTTTTGAATTTAACTCAAGATTAAATTTATTTGTATACCTGTTTTCTATTTTTTTTATAATAAACGAACAAACTACCTCTAATAATAAAAAATTTAATAAAATGATAATTAAAATAAAAAAGGATTTTTTGGTTAAAAAGTTTTTCATTAACATTAAACTTATAAAAATTTTAAAATATTTTCCCTATTATGCTGTTCATTAAATTTCCACAACTGAGAATCTAAATAAAAATGAAGCATTTGTCCTGTGATTGGAATAAAAATTAAATTTTTTAAGATTTCAGAGTCATTTTTTCCAAAAATAGAAAGAATTGACATTATTGTTGAATAGATAATTATTACAAATAAAAAACTAAGTATTTTTGATTTTTTATTAGGTTCATTTTCAGCATTTCTCTTTTTAATAACCTTGCTTGTCAAATATAAGTATTGAGAATAATGCATTGTTACGCCCATAATTATTGCATGGACTGGATTTTCAACAAAACAGACAGGGAAAAAAATCAAAACACCAGTAATTAACGTTAGAAAATTTTCAGAAAAACCAAATTTTTTATATTCAAATAAAAAAACTGGAAGCATAGATAATGTAACTACTAAATTCAGGAGTAACAAATTACTTTCTGTGATTATTGGTATATAAAATCTAAAAAAAGCTATTAGAAAGAAAAGAAAATTGTACAAATAAATTATATTTGAATAATGAACTTTTTCTAAAGGATCTTTAGTATAAAGATTCATTATTCCGTAACTTTGTCTAGTTACATGGTACATATTTGCAGCAAAAAATATTAATAAAAAAAAACTTTTAAAATAAAAAAAACCAATAATGCAAAACAAAGTTAATAAGATCGGAATTATAATTAATTCTATTTTTTTTTGTTTTATATAAGAATTATTTACTTTATCTAAAAAAAATGGCCATGTAGCTCCAAAATGAGTCTCAGCTAAAATCAATATAGTTAAAAAAATAAGATGTGTTTCAAAACTAGGAAAACTGTAAAGAATAGTAAGATATATTAATGGGAATAAAATTGGAAATTTTACAAAAAAAACTTCTTTTTTTAAAAGTAAACTCATATTAATCTAACTCAAAATTATTTGTATAGTTTGATTTTAAATTTAAATCTTGTTTGTTTTTAACTAAATAACAATTTCCCACAACTAAAACATCAAGTTCTGTCCCCATAAAGCACTTAAAGGCATCTTCTGGAGTGTGAACAATTGGCTCACCTCTTATATTAAAGGACGTATTTACTAATACCGGACAACTGGTTTTTTCTTTAAATTTTTTAATTAAATTATAATAAAGAAGATTATTTTCTTTTGAAACTGTTTGTATTCTTGCTGAATAATCTACATGAGTAACAGCTGGAATTTCTGATTTTTTTATATTCAACAACTCAATACCAAATAATTTTTTTTGATTGTTAGTTAATTCTAAAGTTTTATTCTTTTTAACATTTGATACAAAAAGCATGTATGGACTATCAGTGTTCATTTCAAACCAATCATTTAAATCTTCTCTTAATACTGATGGGGCAAAAGGTCTAAAGCTTTCTCTAAATTTTACTTTCAAATTTAAATTTTTTTGCATAACATCTGATCTAGGATCTCCTAAAATAGATCTATTACCTAATGCTCTTGGTCCAAATTCCATTCTACCTTGGAACCAACCTACAGCTTTACCATCAGCTAAATCTTTTGCTGTTCTATCGATAATCTCATCTTGTTCTAGTTTTTCATAATTAGCTCCAATTTCATTAAATTTTTCAACTATTTCTTTTTCCTTAAATTCGTTACCTAAATAAGATCCACACATATTATCTTTATTTATTTCTTTTCTTTCTTTACCTAAATCAATATGCCAATAAGCAAGAGCCGCGCCTAAAGAGCCTCCTGCATCTCCAGCGGCAGGTTGAACCCAAATATTTTCAAAAATTTTTTCATGAAGTATTTTTCCATTAGCTACACAATTTAAAGCAACACCCCCTGCGAGACACAAATTTGATATTCCATATTCTTTTCTTAATGACCTTGCTAATGTTAGCATAATTTTTTCTGTTACATTTTGTATCGAGGCTGCAATATCCATATGAAATTGTGTTATATTTTCTGTTTCTGGTTTTCGTGGCTTTTTACCAAATAATTTATCAAAATTTTTGTTTGTCATTGTAAGTCCCGTAGAATAATTAAAATACTTTTGATCTAACATAAAAGTTCCGTCATCTTTAAGATCAATTAAATTCTCTAATATTTTCTCAGCATATATAGGCTTACCATATGGTGCTAAACCCATTAATTTATATTCACCACTATTTACTTTAAAACCTGTGTAGTATGTAAAAGCTGAATATAATAAACCTAGAGAATGAGGAAAATGTAACTCTTTTTTAATTTCAAGATTATTATTTTTTCCAATCGCTACTGTAGTAGTTGCCCATTCACCTACACCATCTGCAGTTAAAACTACTGCTTCCTCAAAAGGTGATGGATAAAAAGCACTAGCTGCATGACTTAAATGATGTTCAGAAAATAACAATTTTGAGTCATCTTTAAAAGTACTGTCAATATTTTTTAGATAATCAAAAATAAATTTTTTTTGAAACAATTTTTCTCTGAGCCATATTGGCATTGCTCTAGAAAAAGATTGAAATCCCCTAGGTGCAAAAGCAACATAGGTTTCTAGCAATCTCTCAAATTTCAGAAAAGGTTTTTCATAAAAAACTATGTGATCAACTTCAGATAGTTGAATATTTGAATTGTTTAAAACAAAATTTATTGCATTAGAGGGAAAACCTGAGTCATGTTTTTTTCTGGTAAATCTTTCTTCTTGAGCAGCAGAAACGATGTCTCCATCTTTTATTAATGCAGCAGCACTATCATGATAAAATGCTGAAATACCTAAAACATAGGTCATTAAAAAATTGTATATATAAAAGGTGCTACAGCTGTTCCTTGAGTTACAACAAATAACGCTCCAAAAATTAGAAGAAATAAAAGAATTGGAACAAGCCAAAACTTTTTTCTTTCCATAAGAAACTGTAGAAATTCTTTAAAAAAGCTCATATAATTTTATTAAATGTTTTTTTAGGATAATCAATATTATTTTTTTTTGCCTATTAAAACAAATAAGCCACCATCGGATCCAAATGAGTTAAAAATCATTAAAAATTGATTCAAAATTCTTGAAAAAAAAGTTCCTGATGATTTTTTTTCAAATATATCTTCATAATCATAATCATAGTCTGACGAAGGTATCGAACTTATAAATTCAATATCATGTATCTTAAACCAATTAAGAACTTCATCAATTGTATGTAAGCTTTCTAAGGGGTGAATATATTGATCTCTTATCCACGCAACTTTTTCATTTTCATCTAATTTTAGATTTCTTAAAGTTGGATCAATTTTTTCTATAATTCTTCTTCCAAAAACTTTAAAAACATATCTCCTAAAAATTGTTCTCAATCTTCCTAATTTGTTATAAAGACCAATAAGAACATATCCTTCTGTTTTTAAAGATTTGATTAAAATTTTAAAGGCACCATAGGGTTCTTTGGTATGATGTAAAACACCATTAGTCCAAATAAAATCAAAAAAATCGTCTTTTAGAACATCATCAAATATATCAGCATTAATAAATTGAATATTTGTAATTTTATTTTTATCAGCAAAGTCTTTTGCTAATTTTAATGAAGCCATTGTTGGATCTAATCCAACAACATTATTATTTGTACCGATTGCAAAATAATTAGAGAGTTGACCAGTACCACAGCCGACCTCAAGTACATTTTTTTTATAACCTATGAATTTTTTAAATTGATTTGATAAAAAATTTTTATCACCTTTACTTAATATTGTGTGTTTATTGTCATCGTTTTTATAGTTTGGAAATGGTTTTTCATCATAAAATTCTGTGACTTTTTTTGTTTTTTCATCCTTTATTTCAAAAGATAAAATTCCATCTTTATCTATAAATTTTTTTTTTAGAAAATTATCCATTAAAATATAGCGTATATAAATGGTGCAACTGCAGAACCTTGGCTTAAGATTATTAAGCCACCAAATAATACTAAGAAAATCAATATTGGTAATAACCAGAATTTCTTTCTTACTTTTAAAAATTCCCAATATTCTTTTATAAAATTCATCATTAAAACTGATTTTTCATTTCTGACTTTGATTTTCTTTCAATCCAATAACTTTTTTTACTTTTTTTTTTTAATTTAAGTAAATCTTTTTGAAATAATTTCATTATAAGACCTGTTGGAGTAACAACAATAAAAAAGACTAAAGCCATGACAATTGGAGAAACTACCCTTCCTAGCAACATACCAAACTTAAACCATAGTAAGTTTAATGGTGTAAGAATAGATGAATTAACTAACCCTAAAATTAAAAAAACTAAAGAAATGATTAAAGCCCACAATCTATATTCTTCCTTGTTAAGTAAAGGATAGTAAGCAACAGCTATAAAAAAAATAAAAAAAACTATTCCAAAGCTTTTGTTAGAAGAAACTTTAATTTTTTTATTCATAAATAAGATGTTTATATTTTAAATTTATAGATATTCTATCTAAATTTCTGAAGTCGCTCTTATTCTCTCGTAAATTAAGCGTGATTTGACTCCAAAATTTAAAAAAGGATTAGGAGGTAACCATGTTGGTTTTTTTCTTGCTTCGATTACTTGTATCTCTTTAGAATTTTCATTACTGGCTTTTATTGCTATTTGCTCTCCAAATAAAGTACCAACTCCTATACCAGAACCATTATAACAGCCAGCAGCAAATATATTATCTTCAATTTTTTCAAAAATTTGTGAACTATTTCTTGATCTTGAAACAATGCCTGACCAAGAAGATTGAATAATATTATCTGGTAATTCTGGAAATCTTTTTTTAATTCCAATTTTTTGTTTGAGAGACCTTGTTTCTATTTCTGATCGAGACATTTTAAAAGGACTATGTATTTCTGCAGTATTTCTTATTAAAATTCTTCTATCTTTAGTCATCCTGATTGTTGCTCCCATGGGTCTAACTGGTAAAACACCCCACTCATTTGGCTTTCCTATAAGTTTAAATTCCTCATCTGTTAAAGGTCTTGTCATACTTGCAGTGAGTGTTAATGGAAAATTATAATTTTTTTTAATACCTAAGGATTTTAAAAATCCATTAGTTGCGAATATGATCTTTTTTGTTTTAATAGATCCATTTTTAAAATTACAAATAATAGAGTCATTTAGTTTTTTCCAATTTAATAACTGCGAATTTTCATAAAGAGCTATATTTTCTGGCAATGTATCAATCATAGCTCTTACTAATTTTCCTGGATGTAATAAGACTCCTCCTTTTGTATGAAGGGCAATATTATAAAAACTTGTACCCATTCTTTTTTTAAGATCATTATTAAATAATAAATTATGTTCAAAACCTAGTTTAGATAGAGTTTCTGAGAAGTTTTCTAGAATATTTTTATCTTTTAATTTTGAGGATGCAAAATACTTTCCACATTCATTCCAATCACAATCAACTTGATGCTCTTTAATGAATCTTTTAACAGCTTCTATTCCTAATTTATAGATATCTGCCTTTTTTTTGTAATTTTCTAATTCTTTATTTGATGTAAAACCATCATTTAAAGTTGCATCAACTAAATACCCTGAGTTTCTTGAACTCGCACCCTCACCTGCTAATTGAGAATCTACTAATACTATTTTTTGATTTGGATAAAGTTGACCTAATTTTCTTGCAGCTGATAGTCCTGTGTATCCAGCTCCTATAATTAACCATTCACAATTTAAATTAGACAAAAGTGCTTGTATATTGATTCTTGGACTTAAATCATTGATCCAGCTACAACTATTATCATTAACAACTTCCATAAAAGAAGATTATGATAATTATTTATTATTTAAAAGATCATTTATATATTCTGATTAATATTATTTATTTATTATATTCATTTTTAAATGTTCAGCCAATAAATCATAACCTTTTTCGTTGAAATGTGTTGGAAGATTGTAGTGAAATATACTTAAGGGATCTTTTATTTCACTAAAAAAATCTGATCCATCAATAAATTTAAAGTCATGTTTTAAAGCTACTTTTTTAATAATACTTTTCAAGTTATTCAGTTGGTTTAATTGTGGATGTGAAATTTTATTATACGCCAATCTTGTATATCTGGGAAGATAGTAAATTATTTTATCACTTACATTTCTTTCTAATAAATATTCATCAAAATTTTCAATTATACTTTCGTAATACTTTTCGTTATCTAAAAGTGGTTGATATATTTTCGTATATTTTACCAAAGTACCAAATCCTCTAAAATAAAAAGATAAAAATAATTTCAATTTAATAATGTATGGATTTTTATCTATTTTGTAATCAACTTGATATTCATCTAAAATTTTTTTATTAATTTTACTAAACGACAAAATATGAGGCTGTAATTCTTGAAATTTATTAAAGCCTATTTTGTAATTATGTCCTTGATAAATTGGCTTATCAAAAATAGCATTAATATCTTCATGATCATTACCTTCATAAAAAATCCAAATTAAAGTATTAAATTTAGTATTGGTAACCTTCAATAATGATTTTAACATTTCAGATTGAACATAAGGACCTGTGCCTCCCATTGACAAATTTAAAATTTTTTTGTTTTTAGTTTTTTTTACTAATTGTGATGTTAGATCATTAGGAAAATTAACGCATGATGAAATACCAAATGAGTCTCCTAGAATTATTATATCTGTATCTGAATAATTATTAGAATTTTGGTTTATATCTCTAAATCCATATCGATCGGCTCTATAAATTAAATTTGTATTTCCATTCTCAGATTTTCCACATCTATCAATACTATCAAAATATTCTTCATCAAAATTTGTAGTTGATGTATTTATTTGTGTTTTTGAAACATAAACCATGTCCTCAATTTTCAAATTAAAGATATTAAATAATGGTACACCACCTAAAACAATATTTAGAAATGGAAAAAAAATGATAAAAAAAACTAATATAGTAACCAATGATAATAAAAAATTTTTTTTCATTTTCTGTTGTTAAAAATCCATATACTTAATATAGATCCAACCTTAGAAAAAAGTATACATAAATAGTGCTATTGCTGATCCTTGAGTTAAAACAATTAATCCAACTAATAAAGCTAGAATAATAATAATAATTGGTAATAACTCGTATTTTTTTCCTAATTTTTTAAAATTCCAAAAATTCTTTAATAAAACTCTTCTTAATATTTGTTTTTATTTTGCTTTTTGGTCTATTTTTTATCCCTGTAAACTTCTTTGAGGTTTCATGTCAGCTTTATTGATGCCTGCCACCTTAACAGGTTTCTTCATCGCATCTCTTCTAAATGGCTCACCAAGTTCTTGATTTAGAATTACTTCAATAAAAGTAGTGATACCTTTCTTTTGGTCTTCACAAGATTGTTTAATAGCTGTTGTAGTTTCTTCCATAGTTCTGACTGTCACACCTTTTAAACCACAAGCATCAGCAACTTTTGCATAACTCAACTCTGGATCAAGTTCTGTTCCAACAAAATTATCATCAAACCATAATGTAGTATTTCTTTTTTCAGCACCCCATTGATAGTTTCTAAAAATTACCATTGAAATCGCTGGCCATTCTTCTCTAGCACACGAACTCATTTCATTCATACTAATTCCAAACGCACCGTCACCTGCAAAACCTATAACTGGTGTATCAGGGCATCCAATCTTTGCTCCAAGAATTGACGGAAATCCGTAACCACAAGGACCAAATAATCCTGGTGCTAAATATTTTCTTCCTTTTTCAAATGTTGGATAAGCATTTC
>Ga0315315_10005330_pt1 | contig 11854 bp, 9 predicted proteins | sample M140m3416metaG_FD_203699 | JGI IMG/M metagenome (GOLD analysis project Ga0315315, IMG submission 203699) | Ammonia-oxidizing marine archaeal communities from Monterey Bay, California, United States - M1 40m 3416 | ecosystem: Environmental > Aquatic > Marine > Intertidal zone | place: USA...
TCTGAAACGTTCATGACCGACTCAAAACCCAACCCCGTGTCGCTGGTCGGTCGTGTCTTACGACAACATCACCCCAGCTCGTTGATGGCTTCCAGACCGACACCCAGTCTTTGGCGCGCACTCGGCGGCTTTTTCTCTGACGAGCGGTTGCAGCAGCTGTTTGCCCGCTATGCAACCTATGTGGGCTCTTCCCCGCTGAGCACCCCGGCTACCTTGATGCTCATTGCGCACGTTGAGCTGGAAGGCGTCTGGCTTGTGGACGGGGGCATGCATCGCCTTGCGGGCGCGATGGCCGCTCTTGGGCAGGAATTGGGTATCGACCTGCACCTCAATACCCACGTCAGTGAAATTCTCGTAAAGGGCGGAAAGACCGCGGGCGTGCGTCTAGAGGATGGCACGTCACTGCCAGCCGACGTCGTGGTCTTCAACGGTGACACCAATGCACTGGCAACCGGACAGCTGGGTCGCGAAGCCATGCGCGCGGTGAAACCACGACCGGTACAAAACCGCGCCCTCTCGGCCCTCACCTGGTGCATTAAGGGCAGCAGCTCGGGCTTTGAGCTGGATCACCACAATGTGTTCTTCGAGTCAGACTACCCGAGCGAGTTCAATACCATTTTTGAGAAGCGCAACGTCCCCACCAAGCCCACCGTGTATCTCTGCGCCCAGGATCGGGGGCCCAACGGATCGCTCAACGGCGCCGAGCGCATGCTCATGCTGGTCAATGCCCCCGCCGATGGCGATCGGCAGGTTTGGGCGGAGGACGACGTGGCGCGCACGCGAGACAACGCCCTGGCAGTGCTGGATCGTTGCGGCCTCAGTCTTAGCTTCGGGGACAGCGATTGCGTGAGCACCACACCCACCGACTGGCACCGCCGTTTCCCGGGAAGCGGCGGCTCGCTTTATGGCAGCGCGTCGCACGGTATCTGGTCGAGCTTTACCCGACCGGGCGCCCGCAGTCGATTAAAGGGCTTGTATCTCTCGGGAGGCAGCGTGCATCCCGGACCCGGCGTACCGATGGCAACGCTGTCAGGCCGACTCGCGGCGCGCACCGTACTCCGCGATATCTCCTGAGCCCAGGGCACCCCGCTCCGGCGGCGACCAAAAATCTTCCAGCGCTTCGATCGTCTCTGCCGGCAGCTCCCAATGGGGTAGGCCCAGACTCGGCACCAGCTGTTTTGCAACCCAGTTACTGTGGACGTCTGTGAGCTCTGACATACGCTCAAACCCAATATTGGGATCCTGATCATAGAGCACCAGACAGGGCAGCTTCAGGCGACTGTAGAGCCGCGTGATCGCCTGCTCGGTAAACAGACTGAAGGTGAGAAATTTTAGGGGCACGTAATGTGCGCCGGGCTGATTCGCCGTTTCCAGAGCGTAGCGCAGCATATGCTCCGGCGTAGCCCCTACAAAGGCTTTTCCCAAAAACCATCGGATGCTCAGCTTGCTGGTCAGGAGCCAAAACAGCGGCCGGCCAACCCACCGCGACGACAGGAACCGATCGATTCGTGATCCATTTGGTGCGGAGGGCGGCGCACGAACACCCATCCCGGTAGGTGAAATCAGGCTCAGGCTTCGCACCTTCGCACCCTGCTCAAGGATCGCCCGCGCCATGAACTCGCCAGTCAGCGATAACGCGACAACATCCGCGGGGGCACCGAGGCTGTCTAGCCATTCCGTGAGCCAGCGGGCATAAAGGCCACTGGTATAATGCACAGCCGGTCGATCCGATAAGCCAAAGCCGGGTAAATCGGGCACCCAAACCGCCCGCTTGTCGCGGTAATACTCAAATAAAGGGCGCATTTCCATTGCGCTCGGCACAGCGTTAATGCTGTGGAGGAGCACCAGCGGTGTGCCTTCGGTGACCTCTCCACGATAGCCCCTGAGGGTCACCCCCCCGTTCAGCGGAAACGCAAATTGTTCCGCGTCCAAAGCGGGCTGCAGTGGTTTGGCCATGGTATAACCATCAATGACATGTGACAGCATATTAGTATAAGTTGTCGGCCACCCACACGGGTAGGTCTTGATTCACATTTGTGATGCAAGGCTTGCGGACAACCCGTTTGGTCGCCACAGGGGGCATGATGAGTATCGCTTATCCGTTTACCGCTATCGTCGCTCAGGACGATATGAAACGCGCGTTAACGATTGCAGCCGTCGATCCAGGCATCGGCGGCGTGCTGGTGCTAGGAGAACGCGGCACGGGCAAATCGACCACTATCCGGGCACTGGCTGCGCTGCTCCCCAAAATTGACGTGGTGAGGGACTGCCTTTATCAGTGTGATCCCGAGGCACCGCGACCCGGGCTCTGCGCGCAATGCGGCAAGCCCTCGGACACCCCCGACGCCAAGGCCATGACCATACCCGTTGTTGATCTGCCATTGGGCTCAACCGAGGACCGTGTGGTGGGTGCGCTGGATATAGAACGGGCCTTGGTAAATGGCGAGAAAGCCTTTCAGCCTGGCCTGCTCGCTCAAGCCAATCGCGGATTTCTCTATGTCGACGAGGTGAACTTACTGGAGGATCACATTGTCGATGCACTCCTCGATGTGGCCGCCTCGGGCGAGAACGTGGTCGAACGCGAAGGACTCAGCATTCGTCACCCTGCGCAATTTGTACTGGTCGGTAGCGGTAATCCAGAAGAGGGGGAGCTGCGTCCCCAGCTGCAGGACCGCTTCGGTCTGTCAGTCGATGTGCGAACGCCTTCAGATGTGCCCACGCGCGTCGATATCATCCGTCTGCGGGAAGCATTTGATCAGGACCGCAGCGCGTTCCGCAAAAAGTGGGCGCGCAAAGAGAGCGCCCTGCGCCGAAAAATTCAAAGAGCGAGAGACGCACTGGATGACGTCGACACCCCCGCAGTCCTGCTAGAGACCGCTGCTAGACTCTGTCTTGCACTGGGCACCGACGGCCTGCGCGGCGAGTTGACGCTAGTGCGCAGTGCTCGAGCGCTGGCGGCGCTTGAGGGTAAGACCGTAGCAACACTCGCGCACCTAAGAGCGATCGCCCCCTCCGTCCTGCGCCACCGTTTGCGTCGCGATCCGCTCGATGAATCCAGCGCCGACATCCGGGTTGAACGCGTCATCACCGAACTGTTCGAAGATACCGTTGAAGATGGTGGCGACTGAAACAGATTCCCCCTGGGCAGACGCCGAGTGGACCGCCGCGCTCCTCTCACTGATCGGCCCAGAGCTCGGTGGAGTGCACCTGCGCGCGCCACCGGGTCCGGTACGAGACTATTGGCTGGATCGCGTTAGGCAGCTGTCGGCGCAACCGTATCTGCGCAAGATCCCCGCAAATATTCCTGAAGGGCGACTCTTGGGTGGAATCGATCTGGGCGCCACGCTACAGCATGGTAAGCCGGTTGCCGAAACCGGCATGCTCGGTGAATGCAATGGCAAACTGGTGATCGCCGCCATGGCCGAGCGACTGCCGCGCAATACCGTGCACCACCTCTGCACCGCACTCGATGACGGCGTGATCGCGATTGCGCGTGACGGCATCGAAGCAAAAACGAGCGCTCGTATAACGCTGATCGCGACCGACGAGGGAACGGAAGAAGAATCCGCCCATGCCGCACTCACAGACCGTCTTGGTCTGGCGCTGGATATGACGACGCTAGGCATTCATGACGTCGATGACGAGTGGTTCAAACGTCGCGATGTCGAGCGCGCTCAGCCGGGTCTCGACTCGGTGTCAATACATGATGAACACCTGAGCGCGCTCGCCTCGCTCAGTCTGTCACTGGGAATTGACTCGCCCCGTTCGACACTGGCGGCCGTCAAAGTCGCGCGCGCCTCGGCCGCGCTACGGCAGCATCACACTGTAGAAGAGGAAGATGTGGCACGAGCCTTTCGGCTGTGCCTGTTGCCGAGAGCGAGGCAACTGCCCGACATGACGGAGCCACCTCCGCCCGAGCCAGAGAACGAACCGGACCAAACCGACGAGGCAGACACACCGCCCGTTGCGGAACAGCCGCCGCCCGAGGAAGAACGCTTGCTTGAAGCCGCTCTCGCACAGCTGCCCGAGGGCCTTTTGGAGCAACTGCAAACTCGCGCGGCGCGCTTGCGACAAAGTAGCACCGGCAGCGCGGGCGCTCAGCACCGGCATCAGAATCGAGGGCGGCCAACCGGGGTTTTCCGCGGTGATTATCGACGCGGTGGACGGGTCAATATTCTCGCTACGTTGCGGGCCGCCGCGCCCTGGCAATTGTTCCGTCGGCGCGAGCAAAGTGAAAATCCGAACCAAGAAATGCCGCGCCAGCTGCAAATCCGTCGCGACGACATTCATCTCACCCGCTTTCAGCAGCGCCGTGAAACACTGACGCTCTTTGTCGTGGACGCCTCGGGATCGGCTGCGCTGCAAAGACTGGCGGAGGCTAAAGGCGCGGTTGAGCTGCTGCTCGCAGATTGTTACGTCCGAAGGGATCAGGTCGCATTGATCGCGTTCAGAGACGAGGCCGCGGAACTCTTGCTGCCGCCTACCCGCTCTCTGGTGCGCGCGAAGAAAGCCCTTGCCGCGCTGCCAGGCGGTGGCGCCACACCCATGGCTGCCGCATTGGATCTGACCCGCGAGATGGTGGAGCGCGCGAGCAAACAGGGCACCACGATGCAATACGTGGTCCTCACCGATGGCGCCGCAAATGTGGCCCGCGATGGCACCCGTAATCGGGAGGCCGGCACGCAAGATGCCCTGACGGCCGCTCGCGTGCTGGCGGCGAGCCCCGCCAATGCATTGGTCATCGACACTGCGCAGCGCCCACAACCGCGGGCGCAGGAACTCGCCGATGCGCTTCATGGCGCGTATATCGCGCTACCCAAAGCTGATGCCCACACCCTTAACCGCGCCATTCGCGCTGCGAGCACATGACCTCTCGAGCCGCCTGGGAGGCCGTTGCTGACTTCTGGCCGCGAGCGGCCACCAGCCAGTTCGTCCGCGCCGCAGAGCTCGATTTCCATGTGCAAGTGAGCGGCAGCGGCGACGACGTATTAATGCTGCACGGCGCGGGCGCATCCAGCCATTCCTTCGCGGAACTGGCGGAACGCCTCAGCACCCACTACCGCGTCATTGCACCCGACCTTCCGGGTCAGGGCTTCTCGTCGTTACTGCCGACCGATGCCGTGGGACTGGTGCCCTTTGCCAACTACCTCGAATCGCTGCTCACCACCCTCGGCGCCGTCCCCCGCTGGGTGGTCGGGCATTCGGCGGGGGCCGCACTGGCCGCCCAATACGCATTGCGCACTGCCTCGCCCCCCGAAGCGATGCTCTGCATCAACGCTGCCTTCAACCCCTTCGGGGCGGGCGCCGCACCCATTTTTAGCAAAGCCGCGCGCTGGTTGGCGGGCAATCAGTGGCTACCCAAGGTATTGGCCTCTCCTGCACTGCGCTGGCGCGCAACCGGCTCCATGCTCGCCGACACCGGATCCTCCGTCGATCCGACGATGTCGCGGTGTTACGACGTGCTGCTCGGTAACCCGGAGCATATTGCGGGAACCATCCGAATGATGGCGGGATGGGATCTTCCCCCACTGTTAGCCGCCTTATCCCGGCTTGATATGCCTGTGTGGCTGGCCGCCGCAGAGGGAGACCGCACCATCCCGCCTGAAAGGAGCACCTCTGTCGCGAGTCAGTTACGGCGCGGGCGAACCGTTCTGGTTCCCGAGCTGGGTCATCTCGCGCACGAAGAAGCACCGGACGTTTTTGAACAGCTGTTCAGCGAAATGGTTGCCGCATCCGCGTCTCGAAACGGGTCTTAAGATGGGAAAACAAAAGCTGTGCACCCCCCACGCAGCACTGCTACACTGTCAAATATATATGACAAATAAAGTGTCTCATTTATATGAATATTGCGGAATCAGCATTTCGTTCGCTAGAGACGACTGACCCCAGACCGACTGCGCTGGTCATTGGCACGGGGTTTGGCGGTCTGGCGGCAGCTATCCGGCTGGGCGCTAAAGGCTACCGCGTGCATATGCTCGAAAAGCTGGATTCACCGGGCGGCCGTGCTTACGTCTATCGGCAGGACGGCTTCACCTTTGATGCAGGCCCTACCATCGTCACGGCGCCCTTCCTACTCGAAGAACTGTGGGCATTGTGCGGCAAAAACTTTTCGGATGACGTGGACTTGCGCCCCATGGATCCGTTCTTCCGACTGCGCTTCGACGACGGCCGCACCTTTGACTACTCCGGAGACAAGGCGCGCAACATTGAGCAGATCAAAACATTCTGCGAAGCCGACGCCGATGGCTACGAGCGTTATCTCAAAGCCAGCGAGGAGCGCTACAAGGTGGGCTTTGAGGGCCTCGTCGACAAACCGTTCGACTCTCTGGCCGCTCTGTTTCAGTTCATGCCCCAGCTGATTCGATTGCGCAGTGACCGCAGCGTTTATCAGCTGGTCTCTCGCTACATTCGCGACCCCCAACTTCGCATGACTATGAGCTTCCACCCACTGCTGATTGGCGGCAATCCGTTCTCCGTCACGAGCGTGTACACGCTGATTTCATTTCTAGAGCAACGCTATGGTGTGTGGTCAGCAATGGGCGGCACCGGCAGCATCGTAAAAGGCATGGCTTCACTGATCGAGGGTCAGGGAGGCAAAATTGAATGCAATGCCGAGGTCGAGGAGATTCTCGTTGAGCAGGGCGCGGTTCGTGGCGTCCGTCTGCGTGATGGCCGAACGCTAAAAAGCGATCTGGTGGTATCAAACGCCGACGCGGCGTGGACCTACCGCCATCTGATTCAGCCCGAGCATCGCAAGCGCTGGACGAACCGAAAGATTGAGCGCTCGCATTATTCCAATGGGCTCTTTGTCTGGTACTTCGGCACCCAAGGCCAGTATCCGGATGTACCCCACCACTCTGTCATCCTCGGACCACGGTATCGCGGCCTGCTGGATGATATTTTCAAGCGCAAGGTGCTGGCCGAAGACTTTAGTCTGTATCTCCATAGACCGACAGAGACAGACCCCTCTCTCGCACCAGAGGGCTGCGATGCGTTTTACGCGCTGGTGCCCGTGCCGCACCTGGATGCCGACGTTGATTGGCCCACTTACGCTGAGACCTTCAAGCAGCGGATTTGCCAGCGTCTGGAAGAGACCATGCTGCCCGGGCTAAGAGACAAGATTGTGACCTCGCGGCTGCTCACCCCTCAAGACTTTCAAGATCGACTCAACTCTTTCAAGGGCGCCGGATTTGGCTTTGAACCCCGTATTACCCAGAGCGCGTGGTTCCGGCCCCACAACCGAAGCGAAGATATCGAGGGACTGCATTTGGTCGGCGCCGGCACCCACCCTGGTGCGGGCATGCCCGCGGTCATCTCTTCGGCCAAAGTAATAGACCAACTGATTCCGGCGGCAGTTCCACACCGTGCGTAACGACCATCAGATCAGCACGCCCCACACCGATATGAGTGAGTGTCGGCGCCTGCTCTGTCATGGCTCCCGCTCCTTTCACATCGCATCCCAGTTTTTGCCCTGGAGGCTGCGCGAGTCGGCTTGCGGCCTGTATGCGTTCTGCCGCATTGCGGACGACCTCGTGGATCTTGGCGACAACCCGCGCGAAGCTCTGACCATCCTGCATCATCGTCTCGATCTGATTTATGACGGACAACCGAAAAACCATTCAGTGGATCGAGTACTGAGTCAGATTGTCATTGACCACCAACTTCCCAGAGGACTCCTCGATGCGCTGCTCGAAGGTTTCGAGTGGGACGCAGAGGGCCGGGAATACCATACGCTGGAAGAGGTCTGTGACTATGGCGCAAGAGTGGCGGGTACCGTCGGCGTCATGATGGCTGTGCTGATGGGCGTTAAGGATCACGACACCCTCGCCCGCGCCGCAGACTTGGGCGTTGCCATGCAGCTCACCAATATTTGCCGCGACGTCGGCGAGGACGCTCGCGCCGGTCGCCTTTATCTGCCCCGTGATCTGCTTCGCGAGCACGGCATCGATCCCGAGGCGTTCCTGCGCAACCCTCAACCCAGCCCGCAACTTACTGCCGTGCTCCGCCGAATGCTCGCAGAGGCGAGTCGCCGTTATCGGTTGGCAGACGAAGGTATCCGCCAACTGCCCCGCCGTTGTCGGCCGGGCATTTTTGCCGCACGACGCCTCTATGCTGAGATCGGGCAGACTGTGGTCGCCAATGACTATGACCCGATCAGTCAGCGCGCGATTGTCTCGAGGGCGCGAAAATGTCTGATCCTGCTGGGATTGATTCGCAGCGTTGCGCCGGCACCCGATCTACTGCGAGAACCTTGTGGGCCAGAAAACCAGTTCTTGATTGATACTTTGCCGCGAACAGAAGAGTGGCAGCGCATGACCCATCCTCGACGCTTCGCACCCAGTGCGGCGTGGATGCTGGAGCTCTTTATCGTGATGAAACAACGCGACGAGATGGCCACTCACACGCAGCCTACCGAGCACGACTAGCCCCATCACCTACGCCGGGGCATCCGAAACGGCAACAGCAACTGCACCCAGGGCTGACAAAATCGCGTCAGGTCCAGACTCTCGTGCATAAAATGTCCGGCTGCAGTGTGGATTTGCGAGCGGGTATAGAAAGGCGTGTCCTCGAGCGTTGTCAGACTATCGACGGCCGCGCCGGGCAAACGCGCGGGCCGAGCCACCCGCCAAACTGGGCCCCGCGGCAGCTGCTGCAGGTCAGGCGAATCCACGCGCTCTATTTCCCCCCATTCATCGATCGACAGTGACAGACATTTTTCACCCCCGGCCCTCAGCTGGGTGTTGTAATGAATCTGACAGTCACCCGTCGGGCCGTGTCCACGACACCAGTTCCAGGAGTGAAAGCCCGTCTCGACCGGTCGCGCACCAAAGTTGGAATCGAGGTAGGCGGGGCCAGACCAGCGCAGGTCCGGACGATCCATCGCAACGTCAATGCGAGCAATGGGCGCGATAGGCCACCACCAATGATCACCCGCAGCATCTAATTCAAAACAGCTCTCCGTAGGCCTATCAAACGCCAGTTTGACCTGACCGGCGACACGTTGCCCAAAGGGTGTGGCGCGCTCTGCAATATCGATCACCAGACCCTCGGTGGTGCTCCGCAGCGCACTGGGACCAATATTGAGCCGATCTTTAGCCTGCTCCAGAGCCCCGGCACCGCGCTCTGTCATACACCAACGGGACTTTTCGGGTCCGTAGAGAATGACATTGAGACTGACGTGATTGGTCGCCGTGGCGTTACCGTGATGTCGCGCCCGGTAATAGTAAGGCGAGAAGACGCTGCCTATGAATCCGATGATCGTCATACCAAACCGCCCGCAATCGCTAAAGCCATCGATGTACCACCACCGATAACCCCCGTCGGGAACGGGCCGTTCAAATCCGAGCCCGGCATTGGCCAGACCCGCTTTGGCGGGGGTTGTAGACCGCATCGTCACATCAAGATTCATAGGGGTTGCGCCCGACCACCGAGTGGCGTAGTTTGTCATGTAAATATAACATTAAAAACTGTCATATTATTTTGACGGTATGGGGAGGGCTGCCCATGCAGGACCCGTTACTAGACTGCGAAGACGATATTCGAAGCTACCTAGAAGAGCACGCGACGACACAGTGCCCGCCGCTCCTTGCGCAGGCAATGGAATATGCGGTTTTTCCCGGTGGCGCGCGGGTTCGGCCGCAGCTCTGCATGGCGGTAGCGCTCGCCAATAACAGTAGCGACCGACCGTTAGCGGCTGCCGCCGCAACGGCAGTGGAATTCCTCCACTGTGCATCGCTTGTCCACGATGACCTGCCCTGCTTCGACGACGCGACCGAACGTCGGGGAAAACCGTCAGTGCACGCCAAATTTGGCGAGCGAATCGCGGTGTTGACGGGCGACGCACTCATCGTGGCCGCCTTTCAGACACTGGCCGTCCATGCGATCCATAATGTGCGGGCAGAACGAGTTCCACTGGTACTCTCTATTCTCGCGCGCGGTGTCGGTGCGCCTCACGGCATTGCCGCTGGACAGGCTTGGGAGTGCGAGCCCAGCGTCGACGTGGCGCGTTACCATCGCGCCAAGACCGGCGCGCTATTTATCGCGGCTACTTGCGCAGGCGCGGCCTCTGCCGGGGTTGACCCCGGCCCCTGGATGAATCTTGGTGCCTGTATTGGCGAAGCCTTCCAGGTAGCGGATGACATTAAAGATGCGATTGGCGACGCTGAATTACTCGGCAAGCCTGTCGGTATTGACGCCAAACTCGGCAGACCCAACGCGGTGCATGAAATTGGCCTAGATGGCGCCACTGACCGGCTAAAATCGCTGCTGGAAGAAGGCCTTGAGAGCGTCCCCTACTGCGCTGGCAGGGAGAGCCTGGTTCGGCTCGTCCGGGCGCAATCGGCGCGCTTTGTCCCCGAAAAAATGGGGCGCTCCGCCGCCTGAACCATGCTAGCCGATCCCGATACATGGCCTGACCAACAGCCCGCACCCACTGACTGGCGGTGCCGCTGGCGACTTTTTCGCAACCGACTGCTCGCGAATACCAAGTTCCAGCAGTGGGCCGCCCGCACGCCGTTTGTGAGACGAATTGCAAGCAAGAAAGCGGTCGAACTCCATCATCTAACGGCCGGCTTTGTCTACACGCAAACGCTCACCGCGGTGGTGCAAAGCAATCTACTGGCCGTACTGCAGGGCAGAATCGAATCCACTAAATCCGTTGCTGCCATGTGTGGTCTCACAGCGTCTGCAGCCCACACGCTGCTGACAGCAGCACAGGCGCTAAAGCTTACCGAAGAAGTCTCCCGGGGCTTTTGGATGGTAGGGGAATTAGGCGCTTCGGTGTTGGGTAACCCCGCCGTGGCCGATATGGTCAAACATCACCAGGTCCTGTACCGGGACCTGGCAGACCCTCTTGCACTGCTTCGACATCGGGATAAAACCGGGCTCCGCGACTACTGGAGCTATGTCCCGGGCGGCAACAATCCCGACGATGGGCACCGCGAATACAGCCAGCTTATGAGTAGCTCACTGGCGCTGATCTCGGACCATATTCTCGAAACCTATCCGCTGAATGACTGTCAAAGCCTCATTGACGTGGCCGGCGGAACGGGCAACTTCGCCCGAATGGTGAAGAAGCGTTATCCAGATATCACCGCCACCGTACTCGACCTACCCGAAGTCGTCTCCGAGGCAAAAAATCAGTTCCCTCGCTGCGACATCCGCTTTGTAGCGACCGACATGTTCCGCTCGCCACTGCCGCAAGACGTGGAACTCTTCTCTTTGATCAGGGTATTACACGACCACGATGATGAGCCTGTCGTGTCATTACTGACTCGGCTGCACGAGGCGCTCAAGCCCGGCGGACACCTCTTGATCGCCGAGCCGATGGCCGGCACGACCGGCGCAGAAGCCATTGGCGATACCTATTTTGGTTTTTATCTGTGGGCCATGGGCAGCGGAAGACCCCGCACGGCTAACGAACTCAAAGGCATGTGTCTGGCAGCGGGTTTTAGCGGTATTCGCGAATTCAACACCCCCATTCCTGCCCTGACACGAGTGCTAGTAGCAGAAAAGGCACCCGCGCGAAGATAAATTCACAGTTGTATGTATTATTTGACAGTATTTAATGTTAATTTACACTGACAGTATGGTTATACCATCGCCATAGCGCCCTAAAACGGTGCTTGGCGGTGAAAAAATAAGCAAGAAAGCTGAAGAAGCAAGAGAGCGCCGCCATGGGAGCAATATCCACTGCGGTGGTTTTCGAGCAACCAGGAAAGATGGCTTTACGCCCTGTCCAGTTGCCCGAGCCCCACAGTACAGATTGCGTGGTTGAGGTCCACTGGACCGGAATCAGCACGGGCACCGAAAGGTTGCTGTGGGATGGGCGCATGCCACCCTTCCCCGGCTTGGC
>Ga0315315_10005331_pt1 | contig 11846 bp, 11 predicted proteins | sample M140m3416metaG_FD_203699 | JGI IMG/M metagenome (GOLD analysis project Ga0315315, IMG submission 203699) | Ammonia-oxidizing marine archaeal communities from Monterey Bay, California, United States - M1 40m 3416 | ecosystem: Environmental > Aquatic > Marine > Intertidal zone | place: USA...
GATATCAATCCTATTCCCGGAAAGAACTTGCCTTTAGAAACACTGGAAAGCCCCAAACCTATACTTGTGTATGTGATTATCAGTAAAGTTCCTCCAATAAATGCTGCTATGAATAACGGAAATGTATCGATAATCCAAGCCCATCCTCTACCCATGCTGATAATCTCAGCAAAGTAATACAAGAATAAAGTCAAAAGAACAATCATGGCTTGGATTAAAGCAACTGAAAGATATTTCATCATGACATAATCAAAGCGATTAATCGGTCTTGAGAAATAAAGTGCTGAAGTTCCATGCAATCTGTCTTCTGAAATCACTCCACCAACAAGAAGTGCAGCAACTATCGGAAAATAAAGAACATTTCTCGGGAAGAAACCAAGCACATGACCGTATAAATTATCTCGATTAACCCCCCAAACAGAATGTAGTTCTGCACTGCCAATCAAGGCGGATAGTAGAGTTAAACCAACATCGGCTAATGATGCGATGAAAACTACTACCAGAAATAGCCTAGTAGGGATACTCCAAGGCCTATGTCCCTTTCTAAAGATCCCTGCTACATGATGTCTCAATATAGCCCAATTTCTCATCCACCTCGGATTCAAAGTACCATTCCAAGGCTGATATGTTTGCTCAAAAATAAATCCTGTAGTGTCCTTGGACTGAGCAACTTGGGCAGTATTAACTTCATCCCCTTGAGAGGATCCCCAGGCAGAATCCATCCTACCTTGGCCTTTCACAGGCGCCTCAGCATCGTATGATACATCTTGAGAATCTAATTCGATTTTGATCGGAGCAGGTGCCTCAATCTCATCTACAGAATCCATTATGAACCACCTCCCATACTTTTTGGTGCATCTACTTTTCTAGCCTCGACTGGACTCCTAAGTAGATCTTCACTAGTCTTGACTTCATAGCCGAGGTTTTCCATTATTACCAAAAATAAATCTTCTAGCGAGGCTTCATACTCATGCATTCTTCGAATTTGTGCACCGGTTTCTGCAGCACATCTCAAGATTATAGCCGTAGTATCTTCTCCAATATGCTGAATCCTCATTATTCGGCCTTCGCGTCTGACGATTAATCCTGCCTTGGCCATAGATTCCTCGAGTTTGGTCGCCCCCCCCCAAACATGTATCTCTATCTCTCTATCGATGTCTTTTAAATCTTCAATACGGCCTTGAGCTGCTAGTTTACCCTTGTGTAATAGAACAATATTTTCACACACTCTCTCAACATCATCCATCAAATGCGATGCCATCAATACCGACCGATTGCCAGTTTTAACTGTGTTTTGAAGAGTGGTAATCATAAATTCCCTAGCTACTGCATCAAGCCCATTAGATGGCTCATCAGCAATAATAAGTTCTGGGTCATGTATGATTGCACAAGCGAGTTTTGTTGCTTGTTTCATACCTGTTGAGAAGCTCCCAATGTTACGATACCTTTGCTCTCCAAGACCAACATACTGTAATGCTTCATGCGCCCTTGACATAGCAACTACTGGATTCATACCCAATAATTCACCTGAATATCTAACTTGGTAGATTGCATCCATATCTGGGTTCAATGCTTCATACTCCGGCATATATCCAATACGAGAACGGATAGCTGCACCTTCAGTCCTGATATCGTGTCCTAGAACCTTTCCTTCGCCTGAAGTAGCTTGAATCAAGCCAAGTATCGTTTTTAGGAATGTTGATTTGCCTGCACCATTGGGTCCTAAAAGTCCAGTTGCCCCTTTTTCCACCTTGAGATTAAGACCTTCCAAAGCCATATGAGGGCCATATGATTTGCATAAATCGGTAGTGCTTATGATGTAATCATCAACCATATAGACACTCCCTTAACCCTATGAGAATAGCGACGACTCTTCAAGTATACCACTACATGAGTGATTTATTCATCGATTTTAATTCCATCACGAGTCTTAACTGCAACCCCTTTTTGGAATGTTGAAATATCTTTAGGAGTGCATTGAGAAATTCCATGACCTAGTAAATCTCCTTTACTGTTAACAATCAAACATGTTTCATTTGGCCTTAACCAAGGGTCACAAGCAGTTACAAAGCCGTGAAAGACATTGCGACCTTGTCTGATGAAAGGTTCTGCATCATCGTCGACAACAACCAATGCTAGTCCTTCACCACTAAAGCCAAATATTTCCGATTCACTAATACCTTCTGGCAATTGCCTTCTTCTATGACTGTACAACTCTATTGCACCATCGTTATTGAGGGAAAGACCTCCATCTCCCAAGCGGAAACTTGCCAGATGTTTATTCGAAGAACTGAGTACATTTTTGATTCTACCTTGGCGATTGATAACAAATTTTGTTTGGGCTGTGATTTCATGAGATAATTCACTTTGAACATTGAAAAATAATGCAAACTTATCTGCTGCTTTTCTTCTACGCAATTGCAATTGTGAGTTCTCGAAATCAATTGATTCAATCGGTTTTTCTCGACATGATTCATCGATAACACCCATTTCAATCAATTTTGAATATGCACGGCTAACCAATTGTTCGCCTTTTAGGTCGAGTGTGATTATTCGCCTTTCACCCATAGAAAATTTGTCTAACTCATCTCTAATCATGGCAAGATTTGGGCGATTCCGCCAAATCCAATCTGGACCAACAATGTGCGTGAATGGGTTGACATCTTCCAGTGAATATGGCATCAAACCAATTGGCGTCAGAATCATGACTTCTAGCCCAGGTGCATGATGGATTAATCGTGTCACTAGATTATCACATCTCTCTCTCCAAGGTCCAGAGCGACCATGCAGAATCAAAACCTCGGAAGAACCTGCCCCTGTTGGGGCTTGCGAATGCCATCTTGTAAACATCATGTGTCTTGCTGCAATGATATGCGGCCTAGCGTGAGTATCATTGCCACCCCATGATTCTCCACCTTTTCGAGGAGTAGTTTGTGATTCTACAATCCAGTCCCAACTCGATTCCCAAGCACCTTTTTGTGAACCTGTTTCTTGGGACGCTAATTTTTCATCGAGTATCATTTCTTCTTGGGCCATCTTTGAAACATATCCCAGCGAAGGATTGGTTATGAGCCACAGAAAAGCCTCACGTAGAGCTGGATGTTGATGACTTCTTCTTTCAGCCATACGCCATATAGTCCCATCACGCACTGCCTGTTTACACCTTGCAAGTTCAGCAAGAGTTACTTCAAGATTGTACTTGGACAGAAGTTTAGTTCTCTCTTTACTATCCATTGCTCGTACTTCTTCAGGAGTTATTGAAGCAATACTAGGAGTAGTTACCGGCCAATCAACTAAATTTGCTATTTTTTCTGTACCCCAAGGCGTCAATAGACGGCCATCTCTAGCGAAAAGTGCATAAGCTGCTGAATCAAATAAATCCGCACCTAGAGCAATCGACATCGGAAATAACATTGGATGTCCACATCCAAACATATGAACTGGTCTATTTGGTGGAAGATTAGGTAGTGAAGATAGCATGATCTTAGCATAATCTTTGTACAGATGTTGTTCCATTACAGGAACAATACCTCCAATTGGGTGTACTGAAAAGTCAAATTTACCCATTTCAGTAGCTGATTTTTCCCTTAGTTCTTTGAATAAGCCTCCTTGAATAGGACCGTTTAACATAGTTTCTTCTGAAGAGTCAATACTGACTTGAGCTCTTGCTAAAGTTTCATCAACAGCAGATTCAACTTCTGATTCCACCATATCTGGACGTGAAAAAACATCGAGCATAGTTGCTATATCCACTCCAATTGAGCGTTGAAATTCTACGATTTCCTCAACGCCAACTTCGACATCCCCATAAACATAAGATTGGAATGTCCCCGAATCTGTCATAATGACTCCTGGGTAATTTATTAGTTCGTGAACACCATCTTTCAGGGCCTTATTCTTTAGTTCTTCATGTTTCCAGATAATATATGAATTTGTTATCAGTGCCCCTATACCATATCTATCCCACATTTCTCTAGGCTCTATTGTCCTAATGTTTGGATTTATTACTGGAAGTAATGCAGGTGTTTCAAGAATTCCGTGATCGGTGTGTAGGCGACCTATTCGAGCACGTCCATCCCTGTGTATGATTTCGAACTTCCCTCGATCTTGTTCCCTACAGGGCTTCGGGTCGTCGCGGGTACCGTCACGCCATGCTGCCATGGATTAACGGCCGCACATGACCTCCTTGAAACCATCCGTGAAAATAAGCATAAATCAGCATTAATCAACGAACTCGACTTTACCATGAGCAAGAATAAATTCACGCCCTAATTCATCAAATGAATCTAAAAGAGCACTCGAGAATTTTACTGATGTTATCTCGGAATCAGATTCTAAATCTGATTTGACTCCTTCAAGAGTCCCCGGCGCTGCACCGCAAGAAAGACAAGCACCTGTCAAGTCTAGGACGATATTCAAACTTTGATTTGAAGAACCAACTATTTCATAGGAAGTTAGTTCAATTCCACCGCCATGCCCATCTAATGCGGCTCTAACCTCATTGAGGCGCGATAATAGAGCAGGAACAATATCTTCAGAATCAACTATTTCTACCAATGATAACTTTTTCAGCCTATTTTCCTCTTTTTCATCCGTGACATCATCGATACGTTTTTTTGCCTCTAGTTTCATTGATTTAATTGCTTCAGCAGCATATTTCGCGACCAAATCATCCTCGGGCATGAACTACGCTTGACTGCAATCAATTTGAAGTCTTTTATCGACTCTATAAGCGAGTTTAGGCCAACCTAAAACCGCAATACTGCGAGACATTTCCTTACACCACTTGATAAAGGGGAGAGGGGAGGTTGAATTACAGGGGAGCCAGCATGGAAGTTCTGAAAGTCAATGATTTACATGTTTCCGTAGATGATACTCCAATCATCAGGGGAGTCTCAATTACCATCAAAAAAGGCGAAGTTCATGCAATCATGGGCCGTAATGGAGCGGGTAAATCTACTCTAGCTAATGTTGTCATGGGTCATCCTGCATATGAAATCACATCAGGAGAAATTTCTTTTCTAGGCAAGCCCCTTGAAGAATATGAAGTCCATGAAAGAGCACGTTCTGGAATGTTCTTATCATTCCAATATCCTCCTTCAATTCCTGGTGTACAGGTTGGAAACTTTTTGAAGAAATCCGTTGCATCCGTCAGAAACGTACAACTCAAAGCAAGAGATTTTAGAAAGGAACTTAACGCTGCTATGGAGCAACTCGAAATGGATAAATCATTTTTGTCAAGATATGTTAATGACGGTTTTAGTGGAGGGGAAAAGAAGCGATTAGAAACACTTCAAATGCTACTATTGAAGCCCCAACTAGCACTTCTAGACGAAACCGATTCGGGGCTCGATATAGATGCTCTTAGAGTTGTGGCGAATGGAATAAATCAAATCGCACAAGAATCCGGTTGTCTTGTAATTACACACTATCAAAGACTACTTGATTTGGTAAAACCCGACTTTGTTCACGCAATGATTGATGGCAAAATAGTTCTGTCTGGTGGTCCAGAACTCGCTCTAAAACTTGAAGAAAATGGATATGATTGGCTGGAGGCATAAAAATGAGTGAACAAGCACATGAAGCTGTCGGCGATTACCGCTATGGATTCCACGACCCTGAGCAGGCAACTATTAGATTCGACAAAGGTCTATCTGAGCAAGTGGTAAGAGATATTTCAGAATTGAAGAACGAACCCGAATGGATGACAGAAATACGAGTTAAGGCTTATCATCACTTCATAGAAAGACCCATGCCTGAATGGGGGAACTGCAATATGTTGGATGGCATAAACTTCGAGAATGTAACATACTTCCTTAGATCATCTAAGCAAACTGAGAAAGACTGGGATGATGTTCCGGATGACATCAAGAATACTTTTGAGAGGCTAGGAATTCCAGAAGCAGAGCAAAAATGGCTAGGCGGAGTAACTGCACAGTATGAATCAGAAGCTGTATACCATTCGATTCGTGAAGACCTAGAGCAGCAAGGAGTACTATTCTTCGACATGGACACTGGATTAAAAGAACATCCTGAAATAGTTAAGAAATATTTCTGTAGTGTTGTTCCATATTCAGATAATAAATTTGCGGCACTGAATACCGCTGTTTGGTCTGGTGGTTCCTTTATTTATGTCCCGAAAAATGTTCATGTTGAGATGCCTGTACAGGCCTATTTTAGAATCAATGCAAAGAACATGGGGCAATTTGAAAGAACCCTAATTATTGCTGATGAAGGCAGTAGTATTCACTACGTCGAAGGGTGTACTGCTCCGACTTACTCTACTGATTCTCTTCACTCTGCAGTTGTTGAATTAATTGCAATGGATAATGCAAAAATCAGATACTCTACTGTCCAAAACTGGTCTGCTAACGTCTACAACTTAGTAACAAAGAGAGGAATTGCTCATTCAAATTCAGTAATAGAATGGGTTGACGGAAATATTGGGTCTAAATTAACTATGAAGTATCCTGCTGTAATTCTAAAAGGCGAAGGTGCCCATGCTGAAGTAATTTCAGTCGCCTATGCTGGTGAAGGTCAACATCAAGATGCTGGAGCAAAGGTTCATCATTTAGCTCCTAGGACTACCTCTAATATTCTATCCAAATCCATTTCTAAGAATGGCGGACGTTCTTCATACAGAGGACTGCTTCAAGTCACTCCAAAGGCAGAAGGCTGCCGATCAAAAATAGTCTGTGATGCTTTGATGCTAGACGATTTATCTCGTTCAGATACGTACCCGACTATGGAAGTTGGAAATTCTACCGCTGATTTGGAACACGAAGCAAGTGTATCCAGGATCTCTGGCGACCAACTATTTTACCTAATGAGCAGAGGATTTAGTGAGGAAGAAGCGATGGGTATGATTGTTAATGGATTCTTTGAACCTTTCACTAGAGAACTACCGATGGAATATGCTGTTGAACTTAACAAGTTATTAGAATTAGAAATGGAGGGTTCTATTGGATGACATACCTCGATATGGAAATCCCGTCACGTTCTTCACATCTATGGCGATATACTCCTTGGAAGCGCATCCATCCGTCTAAAATCGATACTGTGCCTAGTTGTGAAAATATTATAATAAATCATGATGGTGATTGTAATGTCAAAAGTGATGTTCGTAAAACAATCAGTTCTAACGATATTTCACGCGTATTTCTAAATGAATGCAACAATGAAATGACTGTGATTGAAATCGATGGTAAAGGTCAGTTGGTTCATGTAAATCTCATATCATCGAGTGAAAATACGATTGGACACATCGATTTTAATTGTAAAGGAGATGCTACGATAATCATTCATCTATCTGGCTCTGCTAATTGGACTGGGCTTCATATCACAGGTAATGTCGAGAAAAATTCCTCCGTTGGATATGCTTTTGTCAATGAACTAGATGGCAACTCAACACTACTCAGGTGTGAAGATTGGAAAATACATCGTGACTCAAATCTCGAATATGGAGAACTTTCAATTGGTGGTTTTAGAAATAAAACCGATATTCGGACTAGTTTGTGTGATTCAAATTCTATGTTGAATCAAACTGTTGCAGTTCATGGAGTTGATTCAAGGCACGACGATCACCATATGGAAATCAGTCATTTAGTCAAGTATACCAATTCCTCTCTAGTCATGAATGCTGCATGTGGTGATAGAAGCCATTCTATTGGAACAGGACAATTATTCATTGCCAAGGATGCTAATAATTCCAATGCTGGACAAGTATTTCACAACTTACTCCTCTCACAAGATGCTAGAGCAGATGCAATACCTGAACTAGAAGTTCTTTCGGATGATGTAAGTGCTGCACACGGCGCTGCTAGTGCACCAATCGACAAAGAACAATTGCATTATTTATTATCTCGTGGATTCTCTCCAGAACAAGCTGAAGCACTAATCGTTGAAGGTTTTCTAGTCAATACCTTTTCATCACTCAAAAATAAAATTATTTCTGATGACTTAAGAACAAGACTGAAAATTCATCTTGAATGTGGAATTGTGGGGTGAAGATATGAGAGAGCAATTCCCTATCCTTCAGCGCGAAGTCAATGGCCATCCATTAGTTTACCTCGATAACGCTGCCACTACCCAAAAACCAAAAGTTGTTATCGATGCGATGAATGACTACTATAGTAATTCAAATGCAAATGTTCACAGGGCAGTCCACACTTTAGCAGGAGAAGCTACAGATGGTTATGAAGCATGTCGGACCACCTTGAAAAAGAGATTCAATGCTGAAAAGGTAATCATTACAGGTGGAACTACTGAAGCAATTAATTTGGTCGCTCATGCGTGGGGTAAAGCAAATCTTTCGACTGGAGATGCAATAGTCCTAACTGAAATGGAACACCACTCCGATATAGTTCCGTGGCAGATGCTTGCTAAAGAACTAGATATTGAATTACGTTATGTTCCTGTTCAAGAAGACCTCACCTTAGATATGGAGATTTTTGAAGCATCTTTGGAAGGAGCCAAATTAGTCTGCGTAGTCCATATTTCAAATGTTCTTGGAGTATGTAACCCAGTAGAAAAAATAATCTCATTAGCAAAACAGAATGGTGCTAGAGTTCTTCTTGACGCTGCACAAAGCGTTCCACACCAATCCGTTGATTTTCAAGAATTAGGGGCAGATTTTATGGCTTTTTCAGCACATAAAATGTGTGGACCTACAGGTATTGGAGCACTATTAGTAGCCAATGATGCTTTTGAACAAATGGAACCATTCATGGGCGGTGGTGATATGATTGAAACTGTTTCAATTCACGGTTCGACCTATCAAACTAATGAACATAAATTCGAAGCAGGAACACCAAAAATTGCTGAAGCAATAGGTTGGAATGCGGCATTAAATTGGATGGATAACATTGACTTAGAATCGGAACATTCTAGGTTATTGTCTCTGGCAAGATGGCTATCTCAGGAATTACGCTCGATGGGGATGACAGTCTATGGTCGCCATGATGAACATGATGCTGCTGTAGTATCATTCCTCCACCCTACAATGAATAGTGAAGACTTAGCTCACTTGCTAGATGCTAGAGGATTTGCAGTGAGAACCGGGCATCACTGTGCACAACCACTTTTGGAAAGGTTGAAAATTACAGGAACAGTTAGAGCCTCATTATACTTTTACAACTCTAAGGAAGAGGTTGAAAAATTTGTCAAGCAATTATCAGAGATTTTGGAGAGATTCGCTTGAGTGATTTGATTACTCTAGAAGAACTAATCGAAGAATTTCAAGAAGTTGAAGATAAAATGGAAAGACTCGAGATGGTGTTCGAACTTTCTGAGGAAGTAGATTTCTTAGAACTCGAATACTGGAATGATTTGACACGTGTGAGAGGATGTCAATCTGAGGCTCATGTCCTAGTTACTATTGAGAGTGATTTGGTGAAATTAAAAGCTGGTGCTGATTCAAAGTTAGTACAGGGTCTAATGGGAATCTTAACCATTGCACTTAGGGACATTAGTCCGACAAAAGCACTTGAATTAACACCTGAATTCGCAGGAGAAATGGGCGTTCTAAATTCCCTATCTCCAAGTAGATCTAATGGTTTTCGAAATATGTTCGATAAAGTCATGAAGGAAATCAAAGAGAAAATGTAGGTGAAGAAATGGTTGATAAAAACGCGGTTTTAGAGAACTTAGATGATGTTGAAGACCCAGAATTGGAACTATCAATTGTTGAACTTGGACTTGTTTATGATGTCCGAATTGAAACCAAAGACGAAGGTCAGCATGCTGAAATCGATATGACTCTCACCAGTCCTGGATGCCCTGCGGCAGCAGAAATTATGGCTGCAACTCATCGAGCAGCCCTAAAGACCGAAGGAATTGATAGCGTTCATGTAAATCTTGTCTGGACACCAAGATGGGACCCAAAAATCCATGCTAATGAAGATGCAAAAATGGATATGGGGATTTGGGACTAGCGCTTTACTACGATGGTAAGTATATCTCCATCCTTAAGCCTGTGCTCTAATCCAACTCTCTGCCAATCGAATTTAGCACTAGGACCTTTGACTCGACCGTATCTGAATTTGCGATAGAAATCTCTGTGTAGCTTATTACAAATATTTCCAACAGTTGAATCATCTTTAACAATTAATGGCTCTTCCATATCTGCTTCTTGACCCTGAGGTTTCAAGTATACGCGCATAAATCCTAAGTTATCATAGATGAAGTCTTTCAAATCATCAAGTCCTATGTCCTTGAAAGCAGAAATTCTCATGATTGGCCAGTCTTCAGGGAGGGCTTTTGTAGCCCTAACTAATTCTTCTTCGGTAGCGATATCAATTTTATTTATTGCAATTACAGCTTTTTCATAAATTCTATTTTCCGCCAAACAATCAACTATCTGTTCGGCAGTAGTATCATTTCTCAAAGTCACAATCGCTGAAGTGAAACCGAAAGAGCGTATTATCGAACCTATTTCTTCATCGGTAAGATGAGTTTGTTCGACAGTGGTTCTAACGTCGATTCCACCCCTTTCTGTTCTCTTGATGAAAACTGGAGGTTTCGTTTCATTTAGTCTTAAGCCAGCATTATGCAATTCTCTATGCAGTACATTGAAGTGAGCATCCTGGAAAGGATCTACAATATACAAAACCATATCAGCACTACGAATAACATTGAGAATTTCTCGGCCACGACCTTTACCTTCAGCAGCACCTTTGATTAGCCCTGGTAAATCCAAAATTTGTATCTTAGCACCTCTGTGCTCCATCACTCCAGGTATACAAGTCAAAGTGGTAAAAGCATATCCTGCTGCTTCAGAATGTGCATCAGTAACCTTGGAAATCAAAGTAGATTTACCAACTGAAGGAAATCCGACTAAAGCGACTGTTGCATCGCCTGACTTTTTGACTTCGAATCCTTTACCTCCACCACTGGCTTTAGAGTGAGCATGGGCCTTCTCTTCCTTTATTTTCAATTGGGCGATTTTAGCTTTTAGTTTACCAATGTGGGCATTTGTCGCTTTGTTTTTTTGAGTCTTATCAATCTCGGCGCGAATCAAATCGATTTGCTCCTTGATTGTCGCCAAATAAAACCCTCTAACTGCGCCCAAATGATAGGCATTCTTGAATGCTACCGCTCAAGAATCAAAAATATACTAAATAATTCAGTCGATTAACTCAAAGCACACGGCCATTTGGCTACTTACATGGGAATTGAAAGTGTGGTTCTACTATTAGACCAGTCATGCCTTAACTCCCTACTAGAAATTACTTGGTCGCAACTTTACACGGGAATGGAGAAGGGACATTTTCGAGATTCACGGCCAGATGCAGATAATCGTCTAAATCGATTATTCGATATTGATTGTGAAGCTGAATTATTAGATTGGATGGATTCTGTAGAATGCGAATCTGATATGAATGTTAAATTAACACTCAATAAGATCACCAATGGTTCTGAGGGTTTACTAAAATTAATGCAATGGGCAAGCCCTGGACAATGGGAGTCTTGGGAGGCAAGAACATATCTTTACTTAGATGTGGCATTAAACCGAGAAATTGCCAACAGAGATGACCTATATTCACATTCGACTTGGAATGACATTTTTGAATCACTTGCAGGCATACCTGAAGAAGAATTTGCTCAAAAAGTATGTCTTGATTGGATGGACCGTAGGAAAGAATTAGGAGAAACGCTTGATGAAACAAAAGACCCGAAAATAATTCCTACATATGAAGCACACGACAGAACTTCACGATTACTGGTACATACGATTACACGGTGGAAAAATGAAGATGGCGTGGTTGGCATTGTTGGAAGAGAACATATGGACGCTAAGAAGTGGGGCCATGGAGAGTTTAATATCCACAATATTTTGAATTCATAGT